>ERZ777010.303-NODE-303-length-58120-cov-30.919504_pt1 | contig 58120 bp, 61 predicted proteins | sample MGYA00374963_ERZ777010 | MGnify/ENA primary metagenome ERZ777010 (study PRJEB29309, sample SAMN06268256) | bioreactor metagenome | isolation source: Joint BioEnergy Institute, California, USA | place: USA:Joint BioEnergy Institute, California, USA | collected...
TTCCAAAATTTCATGGGCTGTTTCCATTTTAGAGGGGGTTTTGTCCCAACCTCTTGTTTATTTTTGCGGGAATGTATCAAAACCATCATTAAAATTTGATAGCAAAGTATACTTCAATATAAAAAGATATAAGCAAAATAGTGATTAAAATATTGATTGTGCTGAAAATCTTTGTCTGTTTTTCTTCAGGAATATCTTTTTGCATACATAATGCGTATGTCATCCGATTTATTTGAAATAAATAAAGTACCGAGAATAGCACTACAACTAACAGTAGCAAAGTTGTTCCTCCCCTCTATCACTTCACTTAAGAATATCAAAAAGTGTTGCCATTCTACAAGTAAGTTCACCATTCTTTAGCATTTAATTGTTAGAAGTTTTTGAAAAACTAGGAGGAACTAGAATTTCGTACCCCTTGGGCGTTTCCTCGATGACCGCGTTTTTTGGCGCGTTTACCAGGTGTATAAAATATAATATGTCGACCAGGCAGATGGAACAATGATATCCGAGCAATAAACACGCGTAATGGGAATAGTAAGGGAAGAGAACCGCCACGAGAATCAATATCATATTTAAAAGAACGAATGGGGTAATCAGAATAAACATATATCTATTTTTCGGTATCATTTTTTTAATTCGAAGGTGAACGATGGGAACAACTTTCAACTCAAGTTTCCATTTCAGTTTTACCGATTTTCGGTAGGAAAAGAGCGAATAGTAATGGATGAGTTTATGCAATGGATAAAGCAATAAAAGGACCAAAAGAAATAATGGAACATAGTGATTGTCATATTTTAAAGGCCGGTTGATGCCGACAAGAATGAATGAAAAGGAAAAAACAAGGATAAACACAATAATCATGTATAATACAATTCGTGGTACACGATATTCCCTTTTGATATTGATCGTTTTCCAACAATGCATAGTGTGGCTACCTCTCCATATAATTTCAAGAAAATTGTAAAACAAGTATGGTGTTTATGCTAATGATTTTTATCCCAAAAAAAGAAAAAAGAGTGTACCTGATACACTCCCCAAATCCCCAATTGCTTATTTGTTCACCATAATTTCATTCTTGAATACCACTTGATCTTTATCTTTTTCTTCAATGGATTCTTTAAAGTTTTTAAAGGATCTTTCAAATATTTCGATAAAATCTTCTCCGTAAATATTTCGGATGATGGCCATAACGTCTAAAAATTCTGGAAATCTTCCATACAATTCTTTTAATGCTAGAGAGCCTTCCAATATAGAGTGCTCTGTATCCAAGTAATGGTCATACATTTTGATGACAAGCTCTGCGCCTTTTGGAGTCAATTCAACGTACGTATTGCGTTTGTCATCATCGCGTTTCGAAAATTTAAGAAGCCCACGCTCTTCCAATTTCTTTGAGAAGTTGAAGGCCGTTGATACGTGCATGACCCCGAATCTGGCAACATCTGAAATGGAAGCGCCTTGTAAATGATAAGCAATCCATAAAATGTGATGCTCGTTAATGTTTAAATTGAACGGTTTGATCCATTGTTGCCAGTCTTTCTCAACTGCTTTCCACAAGGCTTTGGACAGTTGAGCGATTCGCTGACTATAAATCATGGCCTCTTTTAATGTGTAGGATTCCACAGTCATCGATTCACCTTCTTTTTGTAAGTTTTTAAAATATTATAGCAATAAAAGAAAAAAGTTTAAAGTTAAAAAAAATACATAAATGAAAAGTGATTAATAAATGTTATTTTTTGATAAAAAATAATAAATAAATGAAATAAAAATTTGTATTTTTGGTAAAAAAGGACTAAAATCGGTTTTTTGAAATGATTTTATTCTTTTTTGAGTTGTGAAAATTTATTCTCGATTTCGTTGATGCTATTCTGTAACTTTTCTATTTCTTCTTTCAATTTTTCGGCATCCGGTTTGATTTCTTCACTGTAATTGGAAACGGAGGTTTTTAAGTCAAATAATATTTTTGGAATAGTAATTTTCGCTTCGTTGGATAATTTAGAGACCGCATTTTTCAAGTCATTGATTTGATAATTTAATTCGCTGATGGTCGTTTTTACATTCTTTGCCGCATATTTCATGTTTGCTCTCAATTGATTTCCGTTTTGTGGAGCAGTGAAAATGGCTGCAGTCAGTCCAGCGATCATTCCGGCGGACAGTCCGATGAAAAATGGTTTAGCACGCATGGTGAATCTCTCCTTCATTTTGTATTCAATAGTATGTAAAGAAAATGGTTGGATTATAAATTAATGTACTTAACCATATTAAACCAAAATCAAAGGAAATAAAAAAGCTATCTAAGTAAAACTTAGATAGCAAAGTTTTCATTATTTATTATGCTTGTGTAACGGAAGTTTCGAATTTGGAACGTTTTAACAGACCTGCCAATATCGGATAGATGATGCAGAACGCAACGATATTTGCGATTGTTGCAGGAATTACACCAGTAACAAACATGATTCCAAAGGCTGCCGGCATTTCTCCGACCAACAATAGAAGCATGGACAAGAAAACGGTTCCTGACAACAAAGTTCCTAATCCAATCAAAATGGCGTAAACAACAACGTTTTTCGCAAATTTATTGACCAAATAGAGTACGGCCAAGAAAACAAAACCTGTTACAACTTTATCGATCAGATTTGGAATGAGTGAACCCGGAATGGATGAGAATAATCCGGATAGAACTCCGGTAACGACTGTAAGAATAAATGTATCCCGGATGCTAGGGAATAAAATAATCCCCACAAACATCATCGTCAACATCATATCCGGCTTGATTCCACCGCCGATCGGAATAGGCGGCATCACCAAATAAAGAACAGTTCCAATACCAACTAAAAGAGCCATTAATACCAAATTTTTTGTTTTCATACACTTCTCTCCTCTGCTAAGCTGTGCTCAACTTCCCAACAGTCTCTATGCTGTCAGCGAAATCGTATAGTACGATTATTGTAATCTTAAAAGAAATAATTTTCAAGTATTTTTATAGGATGATTGTAATATTAAAAAAGACCGACTCGGGAGATGAGTCAGTCTGCCGGATTATTCATTTAAATTCGTTTTGATTTCTTCCGCAATCGCTTTTAATTGTTCAGGAGTGAACTCGCCGTTTTTTGCTTCCCATCTCACTTTTAAGCCGTCACTGTCATCATAGCGGGGGATGAAGTGCAAATGATAATGGAACACGGATTGTCCGGCAAAGGCGCCATTATTATTGATCGTGTTTAGACCTTGCGGATTGAAAGCTTTTTTAATGGCATTCGCGATTTTTGGTGCAGCCGCATATAAGTTTCTTGCCACATCTTCCGGCATTTCATACAGATCTTTTACGTGTTGTTTTGGGATAAGCAATGTATGTCCTTTTGTCAATGGGGCTACGTCCATGAAAGCCAATACATGTTCATCTTCATATACTTTATTGGATGGAATGGATCCATCAATGATTTTGCAGAAAATGCAGTCGCTCATTTCACCCAATCCTTTCTTACAAAATTTATCTACATTTTAACATATTTCATGAGATGAATACATTTTCTAATTTTGATACACTGTAGGAAGAATAGGAGTGTTGGCTATGTTGGAATTAAAGGATGTAACAGGTGGCTATACAAGAAAACCGGTCATCAAAGATTTAAACTTTTCCATTGAACAAGGTGAATTGGTTGGATTGATTGGATTGAACGGTGCAGGAAAAAGCACAACAATCAAACACATTATCGGAACCCTTATACCGCAAAAAGGGGAAATCCGCTTGAATGGCGTGACATTGCAGGAAGATATTGAAAAATACCGCTCATCTTTTTCCTACATTCCGGAAACGCCTGTATTATACGAGGAATTGACATTGAAGGAACATTTGGAATTGACCGCCATGGCATACGGCATTGATGAGAAGACATTAAAGGAACGGTCCGGAAAATTGTTGGAAGAATTCCGGATGGAGAAGCGCTTGAACTGGTTCCCATCCCATTTCTCCAAGGGGATGAAGCAAAAGGTCATGATCATGTGCGCCTTTTTGGTCAACCCTTCCTTATATATTGTGGATGAACCATTCATAGGGCTGGATCCATTGGCCATCCAATCTTTGCTTGACCAAATGTCGGAACGGAAAAAGCAGGGAGCTTCCGTGTTGATGTCCACCCATGTATTATCGACTGCCGAAAAATATTGCGACCGCATCATTTTCCTTCACGAAGGCCGTGTTCGCGCCCAGGGGACGATGGATGATTTGAGAAAGGCTTTTGGCATGCCGAATGCCACTCTGGATGATTTGTATATTGCCATGACGAAGGAGCAGCACCATGAATAATTTGGCGGATGTTTGGTCAAAGCGGTTTGAACATTATCTTACGGAAATTCAGAAATATATGCGGTTTGTGTTCACTGGGCATTTGGCGATTGTGCTGGTGTTTGCCATTGGGGCGCTCGGGTATCAATACAGCGAATGGCTGCAAGTGGTGTCACCGGAATTTCCTGCAGAATGGCTCGTTGCCGGAGTTATCGGAATCGTTGTTGCTTTTTCCCGTCCCGTGACATTGCTCAGGGAGCCGGATCAGGTGTATTTGTTGCCATTGGAGAAGGAAATGCACCTCTATTTCCGGAAAGCCTTGAATTGGACATTCTGGTCCCAGGTGTTTTTGCCTGTGATCTGCTACATTGTTTCAATCCCTTTATTAAACGCGGTCACTGATTTGCCTGCATGGCGGACATGGTTGGGGCTATTGTTCATCATTGTCCTGAAATTTGTAAACGTTCAGTCGGAATTCCATTACCGCTTTGCGAATCGGGGGAATCATGTTGTCTTTGATCGCATTGCGCGGATGGCGGTATCCATTTTGGCGATCCAAGCCATTTTGTCCGTCTCATTTTGGTGGGCATTGATCTATTTGCTTTTGCTCGTTGTGTACAAATTTTCGCTGGCAAAGCGGGCAAAGGTCCAACCGATCCCGTACGAGCATTTGGTCAAACTGGAAGAAAACCGGATGATGGCATTTTACCGGTTTGCGAATTACTTTACGGATGTCCCGCATATCCGTGGCGCAGTGAAACGGAGAGCATGGCTGGACGCAATCTATAAATTCGTTCCATATAAAAAGGAAAATACGCAAAGTTATCTGGTATTCCGCACCTTTGTCAGAACCAACGACCATTTTTATTTATGGGTGCGTTTAACGCTCATTTCGGCAATCATTGCGCTGATGATTGATATTCCGGTTGTCTTATGGATTGTGGCAGGAGCGTTAAGTTTCGCCACGGTCATCCAGTTGAAATATGCACTGTTATCTTCAACCGATTTCCGTATGGACATGCTCTATCCGGTCAAAGACAATCAACGGAAGCAAGCGGTTCAGAAGCTGTTGCGCCTCTTTATGGTGATTCAAGCCATCATTGTGATGCTTTGCGCCATTGGACAATCGCTGTTCTTTATTCCGGCGATCATCGTGATCGGAATGAACGAATTGACTTTCCGATTGTCGAAGGATCCGGCGGTGCATGTTTAAGAATGAAGAATTTGGTTTTGATTGTTGGGCGGCTTAAGTTCCCGATTTTGGGACTTAAGCCGCTTTTGCATTTCATTGGATGGCTAAAAGGAAATGCCTCCATAAATGTGTCTTGCCTTTTCTTTCCACAATTGCATGCCAATGAATGAAAAATTCGGGAATCGATCAACCGAGTCTGTGCCCATTTGGAGCCTCCTGTAATTGTTCTAATAGAATGAAAGGACCCATAATTGTCCATCCATGTTAGAAATCTTAGAATATATGTATTTTTTTAGCATAAATTTTACTAACTTCTCTACTTAACAATTCAACGGGGAGGTATTCAATGGGCGGAAAAAATGATATGACAAAAGTTTGGATTGCCAGTTTGGTAGGGAGCTCCATTGAATGGTTCGACTACTTTCTTTATGGAACGGTAGCCGGACTTGTATTCTATCAAGTGTTCTTTGTTGCGGATGATCCGACGGTGGGGTTGTTGCTGTCTTATGCTTCTTTGGCTCTCGCGTTTTTTATTCGGCCGTTTGGAGGCATCCTTTTTGGGTATATTGGCGATAAGATCGGCAGAAAACGGACGCTTGTATTAACTTTGACCATCATGGGGGTTGCGACCGTATTGATGGGGTTGTTGCCCACATATCAGGCAATCGGCGTGGCTGCACCGATTATCCTGATCATTTTGCGGTTGGTACAAGGTTTGGGAATCGGCGGTGAGTGGGGAGGGGCAGTGCTGCTTGCCGTTGAATTTTCTCCAAAAGAAAAAAGGGGATTCTACGGTGCCTTCCCGCAAATGGGAGTCACAGTCGGGATGTTTTTAGGTTCGGGCGCATTATCGTTCATCACGTCCATCGTTTCTCCTGAAAGTTTTGTGGCATGGGGATGGCGGATTCCATTCATTTTGAGTGCAATTTTAGTGATTTTTGGTCTTTGGATCCGCAAAGGGCTGGATGAAACACCTTCATTCAAAAGAATTCAGGAAACCGGGGAAGTGACGAGACTTCCTTTTGTAGACATATTTAAAACCCAATGGAAAGAAGTGCTCATTGTGGTCGGAGGAAAAGTGGTTGAAACGGCGCCGTTTTACATCTTTTCTACATTCATTGTTTCGTATGGTACGAACAACCTTGGATTCAAAAGTTCCCAAGTGTTGATTTCCATCATGGTTTCCACCATTGTGACAACGATTCTCATGCCGTTTATGGGCAGGTTATCGGATAAAATTGGCCGCAAAAAGGTGTACATTGCCGGAGTGATCGGAATGATCCTATATGCTTTTCCGTATTTCTGGCTGCTCGAACAAAGAAATTTCGCCGCGCTCCTTATTGCAACGGTTTTGGGATTGGGGATAATCTGGGCTCCGATTACGGCGGTGCTCGGTACAATGTTTTCGGAAATATTTGATGCAAAAGTGCGCTACACAGGGGTATCATTGGGCTATCAAATCGGTGCGGCCGTTGCGGGAGGAACAGCTCCTTTGATTGCAACATGGCTGTTGGTCCAATTCAATGACTCTTATGTTCCCGTTGCGCTTTATATCGTTTTGACGGCCATCATCTCACTGATTGCGGTATTCACTGTCAAAGACAAGAGCAATCAAGAGTTGGATGAATTCAAAAACACGGAAGAAAGAACTTTGCAAAGAGTATAGAAAACGGAGAGGATAGCCATTGATTCTATTAAATGAAGAACAAATCAAACGTTTTTACAAAATGGAAGATGCCTTAAAAGATGTGGAACAAATGTTGATGGCAAAGCAAAAAGACAAAGTGCTTGCCCCGATTAGGACAGTGATTGATTTTCCTGAAAAGAATGCTTCTTCCCTTTATATGCCAAGTGCCGATTTGGAAGATCAAATTGCCGCAGTAAAAGTCGTCACGATTTTCCCGGACAATCCCGGGAAAGGCTTGCCGACAACCCAGGGCATCCTGCTTCTTTCAAGCACTGAAAACGGTGAGCACTTGGCGGTGATGAACGCTTCATATCTCACAAGTCTTCGCACTGGCGCGATGACAGGGCTTGCCACGATGAAACTGGCGAACATTGATGCAAAATCGCTGACGGTGATTGGCACGGGAAGAATGGCCTTTGAGCAAGTTCTCGGGGTACTTTCGGTAAGAAAAATCGAAAGCATTTATTTGTATAATCGAACGAAAGAAAAAGCGCATCGTTTCAAGCAACAATTGATTGATCATGGTGTCACTGCATTCTTGGAAGTGGTCGATGATGTGAATGAGGCCGTCAGTTCATCAGACATTGTTTGTTGTGCGACAAATGCAAAAAGCCCCGTGTTTGATGGAAACTATTTAAAACCCGGTGCCCACGTAAACGGGGTCGGCTCTTATTTGCCCCATATGCTGGAAGTCGATCGGACAACGATAAGAAAAGCTTCGAAAATTGTGGTGGATGATGTGGAAGGCGTCAAAGAAGAAGCGGGGGAATTGATTGATGCCCACAAAAGCGGGGAGTGGTCTTTTTCCAACTTGCATGGGGAACTTGCCCAGTTGGTGAGCGGAAAAATTGCACCGAGGGAACATGAGGAAGAAATCACTTTTTTCAAATCCGTCGGGGCTTCTTATTATGATCTTGCCGTTGCAAAGGGTGTGTACAAAAAAGCGGTTGAACTTCATCTTGGCATATCATTTGAGATGTAATTGAAAAATTTGCCCCAGGGCGGATGGAGGAAATTTTATAATTTTCTCATCCGCCCTTTTCATCCTTTGCCCGGGGGACAGATCAGCTTTCATTCTCTTCCCCTTCTTTTTGTTTCGCGCCGGAGTAAGTGGAGATGTACGTTGCTGCATTAAAGATATTGTCTTTTTTTACACCCACTGAAAAGTTTTCGAGTTCCTGGGCGATTGGGTCGTATTTTTTCCATATGTCATATGAGCGTTTATCTTTCCATTGAAGGAGAATAATATAGGTTTCCGATTTTTTCGGACGAAGCAGTCGCATGGCGGTCAACCCCGTTTGATCCTTCATTCCTTTCAAACGCTGAACGATGTTTTTTTCAAATACCGGGCGTCCTTCATCAGATACCGGAATATGGTAGAAAGTGAAGTAACCTGCCTGTTGCAGTTCGTTCATCCCATCCACAACTTCATATTTTCTGGGTGTTTGAAAAACGGTCTTGCCCGCTGTTTCATGAAGCAACAGGGTTTGGTTTGCGCCATACAAAATCAACATTTTTTCATGTTCATATTTTTTATGCAATTTTTCCATAAAAGTGGGAGTTCCGGTCGTCATGTAAAAATTCATTTTTGATTCCTCCTTGAATGAAAAAGAAAACTCCTGCTCAATTTTCTTTGCCTTAATTTTGTCAAATATTCAGTAAGAAAAATAGGCTATTAAAAGAACAATTTTATGACATTTGTCAGAGAAAACTATACAATGTTAAAGGAACAGTATATATTGAAGGGTATCAGTGATTTAGTAGATTATTTACAAGGTTATAGTTATTATAATTAATTGTAGCAATTTTTAGCGATGAAATTCCTTGTAAGATTGAAATCGATTTCATTGCACTTTTCGTCAACGATTATTTTTGAGGGGAAGGTTAATTGAACATGAGGCTAATTAATGACACTTTAATCAGAGCAGCAAGAGGAGAAAGAACGGAATATACTCCAGTATGGTACATGCGGCAAGCGGGGCGTTCCCAGCCGGAGTACCGGAAAATAAAAGAGAAATATTCGTTGGAAGAAATTACGAAGCAGCCGGAACTTTGCGCTTATGTGACAAGACTTCCTGTGGAACAATATAACGTGGATGCGGCAATTCTTTACAAAGACATTGTGACGCCTTTGCCTAGCATCGGTGTTGATGTGAAAATTCAAGCCGGCATTGGACCAGTGATCTCCAATCCGATCCGACGTGTGGAAGATGTGGAAAAGTTGGGCGAATTTTATCCAAAAGAGCATACACCATACGTGCTTGAAACAATCAGACTTTTAACGGAAGAACAGTTGGATGTGCCATTGATTGGATTTACCGGCGCTCCATTTACGTTGGCCAGCTATATGATTGAAGGCGGTCCATCGAAAAATTACAGCAAAACGAAATCTTTCATGGTTTCCGATCCAAAAGCATGGTTTAAATTGATGGATAAGCTGGCAGACATGATTATTGCGGATATTACTGCACAGGTGGAAGCAGGTGCGAGTGCCATTCAAGTGTTTGACTCCTGGGTTGGCGCGTTGAATGTTGAAGATTACCGGGTGTTTATCAAACCGGTGATGACACGGATTTTTGCGGAATTGAGAAATCAAAATGTCCCTGTGATCCTATTTGGTGTTGGCGCAAGCCATTTAATTTTGGAATGGAATGACTTGCCAATTGATGTGATCGGATTAGATTGGCGCATGCCGATCCGAAAAGCCCGTGAAATGGGAATCGAAAAAGCGGTTCAAGGAAACTTGGATCCTTCCATCCTATTGGGGGATTGGTCTGTCATTGAACGAAGAGCGAAAGATATTATCGATCAAGGATTGGAAGTGCCGGGACACATTTTCAACTTGGGTCACGGAGTATTCCCTGACGTCAATCCGGATGTATTAAAACGGTTAACGGCATTAATTCATGATTATAGTCGTGAACGAATTGCAAAACTAACGAATGAGTAACAAAAAAATTGTTTGAGGTGAAAACATTGAAACCAGTACACGGTCTGTTAGTGATGGCTTATGGAACGCCATACAAAGAAGAAGACATCGAAAGATATTACACACATATTCGTCATGGGAGAAGACCTTCTCAGGAACATATAGATGATTTGAAAGCGCGTTATAAAGCGATTGGTGGAATTTCTCCTCTTGCGGAAATGACCAAAAAACAGGCGGAGGCCCTTGTCAACCGTTTAAATGAAGTCCAAGATGAAGTGGAATATCAATTGTATATCGGATTAAAACATATTGAACCATTTATTGAAGATGCCGTTGAACAAATGGTGAAAGACGGAATACAAGAAGCGGTTTCCATTGTATTGGCACCTCACTTCTCGACTTTTTCCATTCAATCCTACAATGGAAGAGCGAAAGAAGCTGCCGAAAAATTGGGCGGCACTTTGAAAATCACTTCTGTGGAAGCATGGTATGATGAACCGAAATTCATCGACTATTGGGCAAAAGCGATTCTTGCAGAATTCGATAAAATGACTGAAGAAGAACGGGAAAAAGCTTGCGTGATTGTTTCAAACCACTCATTGCCTGAAAAGATCAAAAAATTGGGCGACCCGTATGAAGAACAATTAATTGAAACTGCCCGTTTGATTCAAGAAAAAACAGGTCTTCCAAATGTCGAAATCGGATGGCAATCAGCCGGGCAAACACCGGAACCATGGCTTGGACCGGATGTGCAGGATTTGACAAGAGAACTTTATGAGAAAAAAGGATACCGTTCATTTGTATATGCTCCTGTCGGATTTGTGACAGAGCATTTGGAAGTTTTATACGATAACGATATTGAATGTAAAGCTGTGTGCGATGAATTGGGAGCAGGCTACTATCGCCCACCAATGCCAAATACTCATCCATTGTTTATTGATGCGATGATTGATGCCATTTTTAAAAAGTTAGAGAAATGATAGAAAGTGATGATGAGGGTGACGAATCGAAAAAAAATTGCTGTCATTGGCGGTGGTATTACAGGGTTGACTGCAGCGTTTTATTTAGAAAAGTGTGCACGGGATCATCATTTGCCTTTAGATGTGGTGTTGATTGAATCTTCGTTAAGATTGGGCGGCAAAATCCAAACATTGCGAAAAGATGGATTTATTATCGAACGGGGTCCGGAATCTTTTATCGATCATGAAAACAGCATGGCGGAATTAGTAAAACATTTAGGAATAGAAGAGGCAGTAGTGAACAACAAAAAAGGTCAAACTTATGTGGCTGTCGGTGGACATCTGTACCCTATTCCAAATGGTATTTTGTTTGGAGGATCACCTATTGTCCCCTCATTATTGACAACCGGGATTGTATCATTAAGTGGAAAGTTTCGCGCTGCAGGAGATTTAGTATTACCTAAAACCAGGGAAGACAAGGATGAACCGATTGGGGACTTTTTCCGACGCCGCTTTGGAAAAGAAGTGGTAGAAAATTTGGTTGAACCGCTGCTTGCAGGAACTTTTGCCGGAGATATCGACCGGTTGAGCATCCAATCGATGTTTCCGGAAATTTACGAATTGGAAAAACAATATCGCAGCTTGATTTATGGAATGAAAAAGACGCACTTTTCCTTCTTAAGTAATCAAATGAAAGGTTATCAAACTTTTAAAAACGGTTTGGAAACTTTAGTGGAAAAATTGGAAGAACAATTGCCGTCCAAAACGGTGTTAAAAGGTGTAAAAGTGGAATCCATCGATAAATTGCAGGATGGTACGTTCCAAATTTATTTCAATAATATTTCCCCGATCAAATGCCACGCGGTGATCGTGACGACTTCATTGAATGAAGCGAAAAATATGTTCAACCATTATGGCATTTTCGATGAAATTCAAGATATGAATTATGCGACAATCGCTACTGTAACGATGGCGTTTGAAAAGGTAAATTGCCAAAATTATGATGATGCGATCAGCTTCTATTTTGCACGGAACAACGATATTTCCATCACGACATGCACTTGGAGCAATCATAAATGGGAGAATGTGGCGCCTGAAGGATATGATTTGCTCAGAACGTATATTGGCCGTGTGGGGGACGAGGCCATCGTGGAATTGTCGGATGCGGACATTGAAAAAACGGTGCTTCATGACCTGGAAAAATCGCTAGGAATCAATCAAAAACCGGTGTTCACCATCGTTTCCCGCTGGAAGCAATCGATGCCTCAATACACAGTGGGTCATGAAAATCGTTTGGAAAAAATGAGGGAAATTCTGAAAAAAGATTTCCCGCATGTGAAATTGGCTGGAAGTTCTTATGAAGGAATCAGTGTGCCGGATTGTGTGCTGCAGGGAAGACAGGCGGCGGAAGAAATAACGGCTGAATTGTTTCAGGAACAATTGGTTTAAGGGCGTTTTGATTCTTTATAATCGCCAGTTAACAAATTCATATCTCGGATCAATAGCTGCTTTCGATGGTCAATGCCACCTTCGAAGCAGCTTTTTTCGTAAAGGATGGAATTTAGTAAGAGGAGAGTTTATCCGAGCGAGAGGGATGCGTATCCGAGCGAGAAGAAGAGTTATCCGAGCAAGAGGGATGCGTATCCGAGCAAGTAAGATGTTTATCCGAGCAAGAAGGACCATCCCAACACATAATATTTGCTCTAAGTAATATCAAGCATTACAAAATCAATGAAAAATCCCCTAACGATGTTTAAAAATTTGAAACGATTGTCAAATTTATTTCATCGAAACTTCACACTTTTTCACTACACTATAGAATTAGGGGTGATTGCTTGAAAAAATGGACAGCATTATTATTTTTATGCATTATTTGGATCTTGCAAGGCTGTAATGATGAGCATTTCACATCGATCAATCAGCATCAATCCTTTGTTGCATCCGTAAATATACTGGAGCCTTCCATCGATTTTTTTGATTCGAAAGGCGAACGGATTGCCACATGGGAGTTCGATAAAGCGTATACGGGCGCAACGTTGATTCCTTACGATCGCATCGTGCTTTACGGGCATGAATTGAACGAAGTGGATATATATGAACTGTCCACCGGAAAATTGATACAATCCATAGAAACGGGTACCGGAACAACGAACGCCTATTACGATGAAGAAGAAAATGTGCTTTTCATTACAAATAGCAAAAAGAATACTGTTGCCAGTTTTAATGAACATGGCAAAAAGCTGGGGGAAATCCGCCTGAAAGATTACCCGATGTCAATGGATAGTCACCAAGGAAAGTTATATGTCGTCAACTACAAATCCCCTGTACTATCCGTTGTTGATATAAAATCCATGGCTCTCATTGATGAATGGCCAATCGATAAATCCTCGACCGGTCTATTGGTTGTGGAGGAAACCGATACACTTTGGGTAGGAGGGCATGGTGCCGGAAGCCATCCAAATCAGAAAGTGAAAGTGCTCGATTTGCAAACTGGCCAGTTGGTCCAGGAAATCCAAGCATCACATATGCCTGTCGGGTTTACAAAAAATGGAGAGGTCGTTTATATCACCAACCATGGTTCCAATGAATTGTACGCATGCGACGTGAATGGAAACGTGTTATGGAGCAAAGAAGTGGGGGCAAACCCGTTTTCTGTCGCTGCATTTAAAGATATGATTATTGTTGCTGGATTTGACGATAATCAAATCTATTTTCTGGAAGAAGATGGGAAAGTGTTACATAAAAATCCGACCAAATCCGGGCCGTTCCAGTTGCTGGTAAGGGAGGTTTGAAAATGCCAACCGTATTGATCATAGACGATGAACAAGATATGAGAAATCTAATCGAATTGATGCTTTCAAAATCCGACTTTCAAACCATTGCAGTTGAAAGCGGTGAAGAAGCTTATCCGTTCATTGAAAGAAAAGAAGTGGATATCGTCCTTTTGGATGTCATGATGCCGAAAGAAGACGGTTTTACAGTATGCGAAAAGATCCGGAAAATCTCTTCCGTTCCAATCATTTTTTTGACCGCAAGAGATGACAATGAGGACAAAGTGAAAGGGTTGACCATCGGGGGCGATGATTACATCGTAAAACCTTTCACCTCCAGTGAATTGATTGCCAGAATACAAGCCGTTCTCAGAAGAACAGGAGTCAATAAGCAACAGTTCCTTGAACGGGGAGTCATCAAACTGGATGAAGCTTCCCGCAAAGTGTATGTAAACAATCAAAAAGTCACATTGACACTCAAGGAATTCGATTTGCTTCAACTATTTATGAAAAATCCAAACACCGTTTTTTCCCGCGAGCAATTGTTGGAGAAAATTTGGGAAATGGATTATGACGGTGGCACAAGAACGGTGGACACCCACATCAAAACATTGCGGCTAAAATTGGGGAAAATTTCGAAGGAGGCAAGCGACTACATCCAAACTGTTTGGGGGATTGGTTATCGCTTTGATCAAGTATGAGAAAGCTTTCAACGAAAATATGGGTATTAATAATCGTTTATCTGATATTGACCATTGCATTTATGTACATTTTCGCGGATTTTCTATATGAAAAATTTTATGTGGAAGATACAAAAAGCGAAATGGTGGAAATCGGCGAAAACCTCCAATCCATGTATACCGGGGGAAAAGTGACCGATGGATATGTGGAAATGGTGGAGGAATTTAATCAGTATTCCACCTACAATGTGTTTGCTGTCCGCAACCCTCGTGAACTGAGCGCATGTGTTCCTTTCGAAATCGATTACAATACATTGATTGGTCCGGATGAGCGGCGGGTTTTGTTAAATGGTGAAAACGTGACAAAAATCGGCTATGAAGAGCGGTTCAACCGTGAAGTCGTATCGGTCATTTTGCCGCTTGTGGATCAAAACCGGTTGGAAGGAATTATCTATCTTTATTATCCTTTAGCAAAAATTACTGAATTAGCTAAAACGGAAGTGGCTATATTTATAGGTGGAGGGATTCTTTTTGCCCTTGTCATCGCCGTTTTTGTTTATCAGAGCCTGAAGCGGATCATGCGCCCGCTGAACGATTTGCAAAAAGCGGTAGAACAAATGACGGAAGGGGATTATAGCACGAGGGTAAAGGTTACATCAAAAGATGAAATCGGCATGCTGTCGGAAGCGTTTAACCACATGGCCGAATCCATTCAGCAGGAAGATGAAAAGCAAAAAACCTTCCTGGCGACCGTATCCCATGAATTGCGTACGCCGATCAGCTATATCAAAGGATACAGCGAGGCGATCCAAAATCAGCTTCTTGACGGGAAAGAGCGCGAGGAAGCGTTGGAGTTGATTCATCGGGAAGCGATCCGAATGGAACGGTTAACAAATGAATTGCTGCAACTAGTCCGGAAACAACAGGAAGAAATTGAGATGCTTCCAATCGTCCTTTCGGAAACCATCCGTGAATCGGTGAAACTGTTGGAAGGACAAGCGAACAAAAAGAATATTCGCATCGTGCAAAACTTGGATGAAAATTGTATTGTCCAAGGGGATGAAGAGAAGCTGAAACAGATTTTCATTAACGTGATTGAAAATGCCATTCGCTATTCGAATGAAAACGCGAAAATCACGGTTCACAGTTATCAATCAGATCATCGTGCGATCATTGAGATACAGGATGAAGGAATTGGTATTCCTGAAGAGGATCTCCCTCATATCACCGAAAGATTTTACCGGGTCAATAAGGCGAGAAGCCGCATAGACGGTGGAGCCGGTTTGGGATTATCAATCGTGAAACAGTTGGTGAAGCAGCACGATGGGGCACTTGCAATTAAGAGTGTTGTGGGTGAAGGAACGCTTGTTACCATATCATTACCTTTAATGGAGGAAGATTAACATGAAAAAATGGATTATTTCTTTGTTGGCTGTACCCATTTTGTTGGTTGGATGCAATACAAATGAGGAACAATCGGAAGTGGATACAAATGAGGAACCAGTTGACGTTTCCGCATTGGAAGTGAAAGTGGATATTTTGACTCCTGATGAAGTGAAAGTGGGCGAACCGGTGGAACTGGCTGCCCATGTGACACAGAACAATGAAAACGTGGAAGATGCGGATTCCGTGGAATTCGAAGTATGGGAATCCGGGTTGCGCGAACAAGGAGCCATGATTAAAGCGGAACATGCGGGAGATGGCGTGTATAAAGCCGAATTTACGTTCAACCATGATGGCGTGTATTATATGTATGCCCATACAACAGCAAGAGGCTTGCACGTGATGCCGAAAAAACAAATCGTTGCAGGAAATCCGGATATGAGCAAAGTGCTTCCGGAACAAGATACATCCAAAGAAGACACGGAACAAATGCAGCATGATCACAGTCAGGATGAACATGAAGATTCCCATGAAAACCATTAAGATGAAGAATAGTTTTAACTGGTTCAGATAATAAGAAAAGGCTGGAATGATATACACATCTGAAATGAAAAAGCCTGTGAAATTTTACATTTCGTAAAAATTTCACAGGTTATCTTTTTTGGAGATAATTTATGGAATAGAACCGAAACTGCGCGACCCCATACCCATCCATTCCTTTTTCGTTACGCTTCTTGATAAATTCTATACTGAATTTGATTCTAGAAAAAAAATTGATGGAAAAAATTATGTGTTAAAGGATGGTATCATTGTTTTAGATGTCAGATCTTATCTTGCAGGCAGTGGTATAGCACCATTATCAATTACTTCCCGGTATGAAACAAAACCATTTTTAGGCAGTCCGAAAATATTGTCAGAACAAGTCATCATAAATGCAGGAAAAGATAAATGATTGTCAACTTATTAAGCAGTACAGACCATAAAAGTTTGTGCTGTTTCTTTTTTGTGAAATAAACATGAATCATGAATGACTGTTAAAATCAAAAGCTGAAAAAATAAACGGCTTAAGTTCTCCGAAATTGAAAACTTAAGCCGTCAAACATTTTACTATGACAAAAAACAGTGAATAAGTTTTTATATCTGCGACAGTTTGTTGAGCGATTTAATTTAATGTTAAGCGATTTAATATTAAGTTCATTTCATAGGTCAGGAGCGCATTACTGTTATATTATGCAACGATTATGATTAATGTGTGCTGCATTTGTCACATGTATTTGTGTAGCATTCACTTTGTTCTTCAATTTTTTCGCCGCATTTAACACAGATTTTTTCAGGCAAGTTTCTGAAGAACTCAACGATATTTTCTAACATGAGGGGACCTCCTTGTGGACTAACTGTTTTATAATACCTGTTTGTATTTGTAATTGTATTATAACAGTTTGGATTCGTCAATAGGAATTTGCCCATTTATAAAAGTAACCTGTGACATTTTTGTGAAATAATATGAGGAAATTAACAAAATGGAACGGAAAGAGGGCCATTAAATGACCGTAGCCCATTTTTTGATAAAATAGAATTAGATGTTTCCGTTAGGGGGGAAGGAGATTGGAAAGTACGCGAATTTATATCATAGAAGATGATTATAAAATCGCTTCGTTACTGGCTGAAATGTTAAAAAAATATCAATATGAAGTGGAAATCGTCAAAAACTTTGATGAGATTATAGAAGAATGCCTTGCATTTTCACCGCATCTCATATTGCTTGATATAAACCTGCCTTCTTATGATGGCTATTACTGGTGCAGACAATTGAGACAATATACAAAATGTCCGATCATCTTCATTTCTGCCCGTTCCGGGGAAATGGACCAGGTTTTCGCATTGGAGAATGGCGGAGATGATTTTATTACAAAACCATTCAACTATGAAATCGTATTGGCAAAAATCAAAAGCCACTTAAGAAGAACTTACGGGGAATATTCATCAAGACAAGAAGAACGGACTGTTCAATTGGGGCAATTGACGCTTTATTTGGAACGGATGGAGCTGCATGTAAAAAATGAGGAAATTCCATTACAAAAAAAGGAGTGTGCCATTTTAAACCTGCTCATGAGGGAGTCACCGAAAGTGGTGTCCAGAGAGAAATTGCTGGAAGAGCTATGGGATGACCAGGCCTTTGTTGATGAAAACACATTAAATGTAAACATGACCCGCGTCCGGAAAAAACTTGCCGAATATGGTGTCCAATCCGCCATTGAAACGGTTCGCGGCGCCGGTTATCGATTCGTTTTACATCCGGAGGAAAAATAGGTATGGGATTAAAACTATTCTTGAAAGAAAACATCTTCTTTATCATTTTCCAGTTGCTCGTCGATCTTTTTATTTTGTCGTTGTACTGGCTGGACGGCTTCCGTAATTTGGATACGGCTGTCTATTCCATCGTGATCAGCATGGTTCTGATTGTTTCCTTTCTTGCCGTACGTTATACGCTGCGGAGAAATTTTTTAAATAAAATATCCAATTTGCCTGTTTCGATGGATGATGCCCTTCAAAAAAATGCGAAAACAGCGGAGCACCTTCAAACAGAGGCATATTTGCAGGAATTGTATCGGCATTATCAACATGAAGTGCAAAACCTTTATGCAAAACAAAACAGACAGGAAAAGTTTTTGAATCAATGGATCCACCAAATGAAAACTCCCATTTCTGTTATAGAACTGTTGCTGCAGGAAGAGGAGATCGATAAATCGAGCATCCAGGAAGAAGTCGACCGGTTGAAACGGGGCATTGAAATGGTTTTGATGAGTGCCCGGATTGAAAAATTTGAAGAGGATATGCAGATTGAGCAGGTGAACTTAAAAGAGATTGTCACTGCAACAATCAACGACAATAAGCGTTTATTTATTACAAATCATGTATTCCCGATGATCGACATTGACGAAAACATAACCGTTGCAACGGATTCCAAATGGCTGAAGTTTATGCTCGGTCAATTCATTACGAACGCCGTGAAATATACCTTTGAACCAAATAAAAAAGTAAAAATTTATGTGGAAAAAGATGGGACAAAAACGGTTTTATGTGTGCAGGATGAAGGGATCGGCATTCCAAAATCCGATTTATCCCGGGTGACCAAACCGTTCTTTACTGGTGAAAATGGCCGGAGAACGGGGGAATCCACCGGTATGGGATTGTTTTTGGCGAAGGAAATTTGCGGGAAATTGGGCCATGAACTTGTGATTGAATCGGAAGTTGGAAAAGGAACAATCGTCAAAGTGGTTTTTTCATGAATGGAAGCAAGAATGATTGGAAGATTAATTGCTAAAAAGAGGGAACTTTTATGCCAATTTTACAAGTAGTGGATGTTACAAAAGTATATGAAGGAAAGGTTACGAACCGCGCATTGAATCAGTTGAGTTTTGATGTGGAAAAAGGCGAATTTCTGGCGGTCATGGGGCCCAGCGGAAGCGGGAAAACAACTTTGCTGAATATCATTTCAACGATTGATAAGCCGACATCGGGCGAAATCATTTTTAATGGCACAAAGCCGCATCTTTTTAACAAAACGGAGCTTGCTTATTTCCGCAGAAGGGAACTTGGATTTATCTTCCAGGATTTTAACCTGCTTCCGATGTTGACGGTCGAAGAAAATATCGTATTGCCCCTTACGCTGGACAATCAGCCTGTTGCATTGATGAAAGAGCGCGTAAAAGAGCTGACAGAAAAGTTGGGATTGTCCAGTGTCCTAAATAAAAGACCGGATGAATTATCCGGCGGCCAAGCACAACGGGTGGCGATTGCAAGAGCCCTCATTCATAAACCGTCCATTATTTTGGCCGATGAACCGACAGGGAATCTTGACTCCCACAACTCAAGAGAAGTGCTTGAACTGTTAAGCAAAATCAACAAAGAAAGAAATGCAACCATCATCATGGTCACCCATGACCCGATTGCCGCAAGTTTCTGTGACCGGGTGCTTTTTATCAAAGACGGTGAATATTTTAATGAAATTTACCGGGATGACCGAAGACAAACGTTTTTCCAACGCATACTAAACGTCTTGAGCCTGTTGGGGGGAAGAGTCGGTGACCTTTCATCAATTCGCTTACCGTAACGTGATCCGCAATTTCCGGATCTATGCGGCCTTTTTTATGGCCAGTTTCTTTTCCGTCTTTGTGTTTTTCATCTATTCGATGCTGATGTTTCATCCGGAAATCGACGACGGGTATTTGGGAAAAGTGCCGATTGGCGGGTTGGTATTTGCGGAAATGATTTTGGTTCTGTTTTCATGGTTCTTTATTTTTTATTCCATGAAAGCATTTTTGGAGTCGAGGGCGAAGGAGTTTGCCATTTTGCTCCATTTGGGCATGGAGAAACGGCAGCTCAGCAAGCTGATCTTTTTGGAAACGATGATTATCGGAAGTCTGTCCATTGCTTGCGGCATCCTGTTTGGCTACGCCTTTACGAAATTTTTCTTTATGATTGTCCGGGAAATTTTGATGCTGGAACAGCTGCCCCTATATTTGAAATGGGAGCCTTTCGTTTTGACGATCGCTGTATATTTCAGCGCCTTTGTCATCATCTCCATCATCAGTGTCAACTTTTCCCCGGAGAGAAAGATTATTGATTTATTGAAATGGTATCAATCTTCCAATATTGACGATCAATATTCCAAAAAGCGTGCCATTTTGGCAATCGTGTTATTGGGAATTTCATATGTTTTGGCGTTGCTTACGAATCGGGTGAACTTTTATCCATTTGTCGTATTATTGCCGATTCTCATCACGATTGGAACTTATTTGTTCTTCACAGATGCAATCCAATGGTTCGTCCGGTTTATGAAAAGCAGGAAAAACTTTTATTGGAAAAAATCGCGAATGTTGTCCATTGCGGAACATACGGTGATTTTGAAAAACAACGGGAAAGTGTATTTTGTGGTGACGATGGTTTCGGCAGCGGCTTTTCTATGCATCGGGCTGCTTGCGGCTTTGTCTTCCTACACGTCCCAATACGACAAATTCAATCCATTGGGGTTGATATACAAAGGGCATATCGATAATCCTTATGAAAAACAGCATATTACATCCATTGTGAACGAATTGGAAGAGAAGGGGCTTTCCTATCATATGGCCCGTTTTGAAGTGAAAAAACAAACCTCTTCTTTTACGAATTACGAGGTGGAAGTGTTTAAAGAATCGGATATCAACAGTTTGCTGTTTTCCTATGGGTATCCGATGGTGCAGCTGGACAGTGGGGAAGGGATGTTTATTCCTTATTCGGAAGAATCGATTAAAAAGCTGTCCAGAAGAACGGTGAATACCGTATTGAAGGAAAATGACCTGCCAATTACCATCGACCAGGTGTATCCAAAATTGATTTTCCCAAGTTCCATTGTCAGTCCAAACTCGATCATTATCAGCGATGAAGATTTTTCCCGCTTGAAAAATCCGTATAACGGCTATCCGCGGGTGGAGCCGGGATATCATTTGTTCGCTTTTGATATTCCCCAATGGCTGGAAGCGCAGGATGTGGGATTGTCCATCTATCAGCAGGTGTTGAAAGAATATAGCAAAAAACAGTATCAGCTGCCTTTTTATTTTGAAAATGCGGGGTTGAATTATTCCTATGTTTTATCGATGTATTCGCTGTTCACCCTGGCAGGTTTGTTGGTTGCCGGAGTGTTTTTGCTGGCGGCCGGAAGTTTCATCTATTTTAAAATTCATACAAATTTGGACTCGGAAAAACGGAAATTCGACGTGTTGAAGCGGATGGGCATAACCGACAGCGAAATTAAGAAACTCGTGACAACCCAATTATTCCCGCAGTTTTTCTTGCCCTGGGGAGTGGCGATGGTCCATAGTTTGTTCGCTTTCTTAGCTTTGCAAAACATTTTAAAAGACATTGCCAATATCTCGATCGTAAAGGAAATTATATTCGCTTTTTCTTTCCTGATTTTATTGCAAGTGATTTATTTCTACTTGATCCGCTGGCGATTTATTGCCCATGTGAAAAATTAAGCGATGGATTGCGGCAAGTTCGGTATGGCATTGAAACAACCTGCCAACCGCACCTATTGAGATGCGTGAGGCCGAAAAAGTTTGGAAATGGCCGATTGAAGGCCGGTTTCATAGAAAAGTGACAGAATAAAGGGAAAGCAGTACAATGAATTTATTGAAAACGCTATTTGAGAAAAGAGGGAAGTACGATGAAAAAAATGAATGTGGAAAGTTTCAATTTGGATCATACAAAAGTGAGTGCGCCATATGTGCGTTTAGCGGGCGTGATTGAAGGAAAAAATGGGGATGTGGTGCGGAAATACGATCTCCGTTTTAAACAGCCGAATAAAGATCACATGGAAATGCCGGCACTCCATTCCCTTGAACATTTAATGGCTGAAAATATCCGCAATCATACAAATCAAGTGGTGGATTTAAGTCCGATGGGATGCCAAACCGGATTTTACCTCACAATGATCAATCACGATAATTATGAAGAAGTGCTGGACATTTTGGAAAAAACCCTGAACGATGTGTTGAATGCGACAGAAGTTCCCGCATGTAATGAAGTGCAATGCGGCTGGGCGGCAAACCACAGCTTGGAAGGGGCAAAACAATTGGCCAAAGAAATGTTGGAAAAACGGAATGAATGGTCAAACATTTTTCAAGAAGAATAAACATTTCGGAAGTATCATCTTTTCGGATGATACTTTTTTTAAACCTAATAAGACCAATTTCCCTCGGATTTAACTGGTAAATTTTAGTACTTTGAAGTGATTTTATAATTTACTATAATTGGATATTATTGAAATAGTTACTAATTTTTTGAAGTGAAGTGAGGCCATCGATGTGGAAGTATTTGTAGGACGGCAGCCAATTTTTAATCGGAATGAAGAGGTCGTTGCTTATGAATTATTATATAGAAATAATGAGGCCAACCGTTTTGAGAAAGTGGATTCAGATAGTGCAACCATGCAAGTATTGAAAAATTCAGTGTTTTCGATTGGCATGGAAGAACTGACGAATGGATTGCCCGGATTTGTGAATTTTACGGAAAGATTATTGATGAGTGACATTTTTGATATCATCGATCCTGCCACATTTGTCATTGAAATATTGGAAAATGTTCCGATTACACAAAAATTGATCGATCGGATTATCGAGTTGAAAAAACGGGGTTTTACGATTGTATTGGATGATTTTGTTTTGCAGCAAAATATAGAAGATTATAACCTCATGTTCCCGCACATCGACATTATCAAAATTGATTTTTTAAGCACTTCAAAAAATGAAAAATCGCTGATTGAAGAACGGGTAAGAAATCACTTTCCACGCATCCGGTTGTTGGCGGAGAAAGTCGAAAACCGCAGTCAATTTGAAGAAGCGAAGGCGGCAAATTATTCATTATTCCAAGGCTATTTTTTTGAGCAGCCACAGATTATCAAAACGACGGATATCCCATTAAACACCCTGAATTTTTTCCAATTGATGTGCATTTTGAAGAAAGAGAATCCTGACATCAAAGAACTTGCCGAAAAAATTGAACAAAATGTGACACTCACATATAAGTTGCTCCGGCTGATCAACAATATTTCCGGAAAGCAATTAAAAGTGCGTTCCATTCAGGAGGCCATCACGATGTTTGGCTGGATGGAGCTTAAAAAATTTCTGTATTTATTGGCCGTTCATGAAGAGCGGCTGGAAGAGACGTCGGATGTTGAAATCGAATTGATGAGAACGTCCATATTGCGTGCAAAAGCATGTGAAATGTTGGCAAGAAAAAAGAATAAAGAAAATTATCCGGAGTATTATTTTGTCGGCATGTTTTCACTGATTGATGCCATCTTGCACAGACCGATTCAAGCCATTGTACAACAATTGCCGTTTTCGAAAAAGGTCATTGAAACGATTTGCGGAAAGGAAACGGAAATGACAATTTATTTACAATTAAGCACGGCCCTTTCGAAACTTGATTTGGATCTGGCGGCGAAATTGGCAAAAGAATTGGGCATCGGAACGAAGGAATTATGGTATATATACAGAACCGCTTTAGATTATTCGAAAAAATCTTTTTGACGAACCGTTCAAAGTTGCGCGAATAGGATTCAATTCTTTGTCCACAATATTAATTACTGAACCTTCGAAGACAATTGAATAAGACAAAAATTATATCAAAATAATTTTATTCGTTTGTGAACGGTCTTTCACAAAGAATTCACAAAGATGAAACAATTGCCGAAAGCGTTGAAAATATTGGCTTTTGCCTTGTTTTCTAAGCTTTGGTGAAAAGACCAAATGTTTCTTTCTTCAATCATTTTGATATAATGAACTTGTATTGCAAATTTTTATTACTTGGAGGGGTTCAAGAAATGAAAAAAGCATGGTTAGCACTACTATTAGGGTCCGCGCTTGTACTTGGAGCTTGTGGTGGCGGAGACGACACTGCTGACGGAGGTTCAAACGGCGACACTACTGCAGATGCAAGCAAAGGTGAAGAGCTAGTTAAGAAAAACTGTACTACTTGCCATGGCGGAAATTTGGAAGGTATGGGCAATACTCCAGCATTAAATGACGTTGGTTCAAGATTATCTGAAGAAGAAATCTTAGATGTCATCAACAATGGTAGAAATGCCATGCCTAAAGGTTTGCTTTCAGGTGCAGATGCTGAAGCTGCTGCTGCTTGGTTGGCACAACAAAAATAATGAAAAATTAAAAGCGTTTACATTGGAAAAAATAGGGGACGTTGCAAGTGCGTCTCCTTTTTTATTTTGGCTAAGTATACTATAATGCTAAAATAAATACATATGAGAAAAAAGGTAGGAGAGTGGAATGGCACAAGTTACGACAAAAGATGTAATGGAAAAATTTGATTTAAAGCTTGTCAGCGGTCATGAAGGGATCGGCCGGTATATTACAACAAGCGATATTTCAAGGCCTGGATTGGAGATGGCCGGGTATTTTACCCATTATCCTGCAGACCGCGTGCAACTGATTGGAAGAACCGAGTTATCTTTTTTTGAAATGCTCCCTCCGGATTTGAAAAGAGAACGAATGATGAAATTGTGCTCACAGGAAACGCCGGCAATTATCATTTCAAGAAATATGGAAGTGCCGCAGGAATTGATCGATGCTTCCAATCACAACAATGTGCCTGTACTTGTCACTTCCATGAAAACGACAAGATTCTCGAGCAGGCTGACAAACTTTCTGGAAAGTAAACTGGCTCCATCTACGGCCATTCATGGCGTATTGGTGGATGTTTATGGAATCGGTGTATTGATTATCGGAAAAAGCGGTGTAGGGAAAAGTGAAACCGCTCTGGAGTTAATTAAGAAGGGCCATCGTTTGGTCGCGGACGATTGTGTGGAAATACGCCAGGAAGCCGAGAATTTATTGATTGGAAGTCCGCCGCCATTATTGGAGCATTTACTGGAAATTCGGGGAATCGGCATCATCAACATCATGACTTTGTTCGGCGCAAGCGCTGTTCGTCCATATAAACGCATTACATTGATCGTGGAGCTGGAAACCTGGGATCCAAATAAAACATACGACCGTTTGGGCCTGGATGAAGAAAAAATGAAAATCATTGATACGGAAATAACAAAATTGACGATTCCGGTACGGCCAGGACGAAATGTTTCCGTAATTATTGAAGTGGCAGCGATGAACTATCGTTTGAAAAAAATCGGCATCAATCCTGCATTGGAATTTTCTAGAAGGTTGGACGAGGTCATTGCAATGCATGATGAAATAGATGAATATTAATTATGGGAGATTATGGTGTTGGAAGGAGTTCATATGGATACGATTTTGTTAGCAATTGATCCGGTTGCCATAAGCATTGGTCCACTCACTGTCCGGTGGTATGGCATTATCATTGTCACAGGCATCATCCTCGGGTATATCGTTGCCCAGGCTGAGGGGAAAAAGCGCGGATTACCTGAAGATTTTTTCGGGGATTTGTTGTTGTGGGCGGTGCCGATTTCAATCCTTTGCGCCCGCCTCTACTATGTCATCATGAAATGGGATTATTACGGTGCAAACCCTGGGAAAATCATTGAAATCTGGAATGGCGGGATTGCCATCCACGGGGCATTGATTGGTGCGATCACGACCGCGTATATTTTCTGTCGTGTGAGAAAAGTGAGCTTTTTAAAGGTTGCGGATATTGCGGCTCCAAGCATATTGATTGGCCAAATCATCGGTCGCTGGGGAAATTTCATGAATCAGGAAGCTTATGGAGGTCCTGTATCCCGTGAGTTTCTTGAAAATTTATTTTTGCCGGATTGGCTGATAGAACAAATGTACATCCATGATTTGGGTACATATGTTCATCCGACTTTCCTCTATGAATCCGCATGGAATTTTGTCGGGCTCATCATTTTACTGTTGTTCAGAAAAGCCAATTTGCAACGTGGGGAAATTTTCTTCTCCTATTTAATTTGGTATTCCATTGGCCGGTTTTTTATCGAAGCTCTGCGAACAGACAGTTTGTATTTGGTTGGGGATTTGCGCTCAGCCCAAGTCGTTTCGATCACATTGATCATCGTCGGTTTTGTTTCGATATTCTATCGCCGGTGGAAGGTTCGGCCAGTCGTTCGTTATCTAGATAAATAGAAAGGAAAATGGGAAATGTCTACGTTAAAAAAGGGGTTCGTCGCAGGCGGCCAAACCGCTTGGTCATTAAGCAAAGTCATTTTTCCGATTACATTTATTGTTACGATTTTACAATTTACACCGGTTCTGCCTTGGCTTATCCATATCATTGAACCGTTGATGGGGATACTCGGATTGAGCGGGGAGGCGGCAATTCCGCTTGTTCTTGGAAATTTCCTGAACTTATATGCAGCCATTGCGGGGATTTTGTCCGTTGATCTTACCGTAAAAGAAGTGTTTATTCTTGCGGTGATGCTTTCCTTCTCCCACAATATGTTTATCGAGACGGGCGTCGCCTTGAAAGTGGGGGTAAAGCTTTGGGTGGTACTCGCGGTGCGCTTTGGATTGGCAATCCTTTCCGCCATTGTGATCCGTTTTGTTTGGAACGGCGGTGGAGAGATGGCCCATTATGGATTGGTTCCTACCCAAACTCCGGATCCGAACGGCTGGGGGGAAATTTTATTTTTGGGACTTGAAAAAGCGTGTTACGGAATTTTGCAATTGTTGATCATTGTAATTCCTTTGATGATCATCGTGCAATTTTTGCGCGACTATCATTTCTTGGATAAATTATCGAATGCATTGGCTCCGGTGACGAAAGTGATTGGCGTAAAGCCAAACGCTGCCATGACATTGGTTGCCGGTTTAGTCATCGGCTTGGCTTACGGGGCAGGTGTGATGATTCAATCTGTCAAAGAGGATGGCGTGAGCAAAAAGGACGCCACGTTATGCTTCATCTTCTTGGTCGCTTGCCATGCGGTGATTGAGGATACGCTCATCTTCGCGCCGTTGGGGGTACCAATTTTATATTTGTTGTTGATTCGACTGATTACAGCATTTGTTTTGACAATCATTGTGGCTTACATTTGGAATAGGGCAGACCTGAAGGCATTAAACAAGGAAGTGGCACAAACAGAATGAAAGCTTTACTATTTGATTTTGATGGTACATTATTAAATACAAATGAATTAATTATCCGGACATTTATGCATGTATTAAACGACAAATTTCCTGGGCAATATTCGCCGCAAGATTGCATCAAATTCATTGGTCCGTCATTAAAAGAGACATTTGAACAAATTACGCCAAATGAAGTCGATGAAATGATCGCGAAATATCGCGAGTGGAACCATGCCTATCACGACCAATATGTGAAAGAATTTGACGGCGTGAATGAAACGTTGGAACAATTGAAACAGGAAGGACATAAATTAGCCATCGTTTCCACGAAAAAAAAGGAAACGATTGAACGTGGTCTCAAATTGATGAAAGCGGAGCATTATTTTGATTTTTGGATCGGCTTGGAAGATGTAAGCAGGGTAAAACCGGATCCGGAGCCGGTCTTGTTGGCATTGGACCGCTTGAAAGTGCCGAAAGAAAAAGCTTTAATGATCGGGGATAATTATCACGATATTTTGGCGGGAAAAAATGCGGGTGTTAAAACTGCCGGAGTGGCTTGGTCAATCAAAGGGGAGGATTATTTGAGACAGTTCCAGCCGGATTATATGTTGCATCACATGTCCGACTTACTAACGATCGTGAAGGGGTTGTAATATGCGGAGAACTGAAAGGTACCAGGTTCAAGGAGGCGCCAACTCTTTATGGCATGTTTATAAAACCGTATCTTTTTGGAAGGTTGTCAAATGCTTTATCTTTATTCAAATCGGCCGGATCACGCCATTTATGGGATTGAAAAATTGGATTTATCGCACCTTTTTGAAAATGAAAATCGGGAAGAAAACGTCCCTTGCATTGATGGTCATGCCTGATACGATGTTCCCGGAGCGCATAACCATCGGCGACAATACCATTATTGGGTACAATACGACGATTTTGGCTCATGAGTATTTGATCGATGAGTACCGCTTGGGTGATGTGAAAATCGGGAATGAAGTGATGGTTGGTGCAAATTCAACGATTTTGCCGGGAGTGGAAATCGGTGATGGCGCGATTGTTTCGGCAGCGACTTTGGTGAATAAAGATGTTCCTGCCGGAGCAATGGTGGGAGGAAACCCGATGCGCATCATTTACACGGCGGAAGAAATGGCGGAACGGAAAAAGAAAAGACAAATGAAGGGGGATGGGGCTGTATAGAAAGAAGTGCTTTCTAAACAGCCTTTTTTCGTATATTGGATGGTTTGCGGATATCCTTCTTTCGTAAAGTCTAAAGTTTGCGACTGGCGGATAAGTTTGCGAACTTGGCGGATATGGCGCTGGAAACGGCGGATTCTTACGCAAGTTTGGCGGATATCCTTCTTTCGTAAAGCCAAAATTTTACGATTGGCGGATAAATTCACAAACTTGGCGGATATGGGGCTGGAAACGGCGGATTCTTGCGCAAGTTTGGCGGATATCCTTCTTTCGTAAAGTCTAAAGTTTACGATTGGCGGATAAGTTCGCAAATTTGGCGGATATGGCGCTGGAAATGGCGGATTCTTGCGCAAGTTTGGCGGATATTCTTCTTTCGTAAAGCCAAAATTTTACGATTGGCGGATAAATTCACAAACTTGGCGGATATGGCGCTGGAAATGGCGGATTCTTACGAAAGATTGGCGGATATCCTTCTTTCGTAAAGCCAAATTGTTAGGCTTGGCGGATAAGTTCGTGAATTTGGCGGATATTAGGTTGGATATGGCGGATTCTTACGCAAGTTTGGCGGATATCCTTCTTTCGTAAAGTCTAAAGTTTACGATTGGCGGATAAATTCACAAACTTGGCGGATATTAGGCTGGAAATGGCGGATTCTTACGCAAGTTTGGCGGATATCCGTCTTTCGTAAAGTCTAAAGTTTACGATTGGCGGATAAGTTCGCAAATTTGGCGGATATGGCGCTGGAAATGGCGGATTCTTACGCAAGTTTGGCGGATATCCTTCTTTCGTAAAGTCTAAAGTTTGCGACTGGCGGATAAGTTTGCGAACTTGGCGGATATGGGGCTGGAAACGGCGGATTCTTACGCAAGTTTGGCGGATATGGCGCTGGAAATGGCGGATTCTTGCGCAAGTTTGGCGGATATTCTTCTTTCGTAAAGCCAAAATTTTACGATTGGCGGATAAATTCACAAACTTGGCGGATATGGCGCTGGAAACGGCGGATTCTTACGCAAGTTTGGCGGATATCTAACTTTGAAAGAGGAAATTTTCATTGATCCAATCAAGCGAAAGATAAAAATTTCCTAAAAGCCCCTTTTATGAATTGACTATTTTTTAATAGTTCGATACAATGCTTTCATATACTAATTCTCTAACTCTCTAATACTCTAGCATACTAAAGTAAATGTAATAGGAAGTGTGTATATATGTCATCCATCAAAAAATTTGAAAAACCCCTTGGAATGAGAGATACATTCCCTCGAATTTATGAAAAAATGGAGAGGGCAAGGCAAATCGGGCGCCAAGTCTTTCGTTCAAGGGGATTTGATTTTATCGAAACGCCTACATTGGAATATTACGATACTGTCGGAAAAGCGTCCGCCATCTCTGATTCCTTCTTATTCAAATTGGTGGACAGCCAAGGAAATACCCTTGTTTTGCGTCCGGATATGACAACGCCGATTACAAGGGTGGCCACATCCAAATTGTTGAAAGAAAAAATACCGCTACGGCTTGCCTATTCAGCCAATGTGTTCCGCGCACAGCAAATGGAAGGCGGAAGACCGGCTGAATTCGGACAAATGGGCATTGAAATTATTGGAGATAAAACGGTTTTTGCTGATGCGGAAGTGATCATAACAGCGGTACAATTAATGAAAGAGTTGGGCATCGAGTCGTTCAAATTGACGATTGGGCATGCAGGCGTACTCCATGATATTTTGGACGATTATACAGATCATGATTATCAGCGGGAAATTTTGCGGAATTTGCTTGTGGAGCGCAATTATGTCGGATTCGAAGAGGCGGTGCATGAATTTGATTTGCCGGCAACGAAAGCCAATGCGTTGCTTGAGTTTATCAATGAAGCAACAAATCTGTCTTCCATTGAAGATATGGAAAAATACGTGCGCAAAAACGACGGTATCGAATATATGAAACAACTTTCCAAATTAATTGATGCATACGATCTTTCCCAATATGTGTCATTCGATTTTACCCTCTCAAGCCATATGAGCTATTACACGGGCATGCTGTTTGAAGTATTTGCATCGGGCAGCGGTTTCCCGTTAGGCAATGGCGGCCGTTATGACGGTTTGTTGCATTTGTTTGGAAGTGACGTGGGAGCCACTGGATTCAGCATCCGCATCGATCGGCTGCTTGAAGTGTTGCCGAAAGAAGAAGTGGAAGAAGAAACCGTCTGCATTTTATTTGATGACGAAGATTTTATCAAGGCATTGGATCTTGCATCCACATTAAGGGAACAGGGAGCCCGTGTAACGGTCCAATCCAAAAAAGGGTTAATGAATAAAGAAGCATTCACGAAACTGTTTAGTCGGGTTGTTGATTTGAGCCAGGAGGAAGCACAATGAGTAGCGAATTGACGATTGCCATGCCAAAAGGGCGGATTTTCGAAGAAGCATATCAAATGTTGATTGAAGCAGGATTCAAGCTGCCGGAAGAAGTGGAAATGTCGAGAAAATTGATGATTGAGATTCCGGAAGAAAATATCCGCTTTATTTTAGCGAAACCGATGGATGTGCCGGTTTATGTGGAACATGGGGTTGCGGATATCGGCATTGCGGGGAAAGATGTGTTAATGGAACAGCAGCGGAATGTCCATGAACTGTTGGATTTAAAAATTAGCAAATGCCATATTGCATCAGCGGGATTGCCGAATACGCAAATGGATGAAATCGCCCCGCGCATCGCAACAAAATATCCCAATATCGCGATGAATTATTATAAAGGCATTGGCGAGCAAGTGGAAATCATCGAATTGAACGGTTCCATCGAACTTGCGCCGATGATCGGCCTTGCAGATCGCATCGTGGATATCGTGTCAACCGGCAGAACGTTAAGGGAAAATGGGTTGGTGGAATATGAACATATCGCCGATGTATCATCCCGCCTAATTGCCAACCCGGTAAGTTATCGGATGAAAAATGAACGCATACAAGAAATCGTATCCCGATTGAAGAAAATTGTGAAGTAAAGGGAAGGTTGCCAAATGAAGATTTCCAAGTTAACCAAAAACATTTCTTTGAAAAGAGAGCTTGAGAACGGAAATGAAGAACAATTGAAAACCGTGCGCCAAGTAATCGCGGACGTTCGGGAAAATGGGGATGCAGCGATCCGCAAATATACGGAGATGTGGGACAAAGTCGTCCTCTCTGATTTCCGGGTGACAGAAGAAGAAATCAATGAAGCCCTTCAAAACTTCGACCCCCAATTGAAAAAGGACCTGGAAGAAGCGGCGGACAATATCCGCAAATATCATGAAGCGCAAAAGCGGGAAGGCTATACATTGCCTTTGGCTGACGGTTCGTACCTTGCCCAACGGATTGTTCCGTTGGATTCGGTGGGATTATACGTGCCGGGGGGATCTGCAGCCTATCCTTCTTCTGTATTGATGAACGTGATTCCTGCCCAAGTGGCCGGGGTGAAACGGATCGTGATCACCTCCCCTTGCGGCAAAGACGGAAAACTTCCTCCTGCCGTGCTTGTTTGCGCGAGCATTTTAGGGGTGGAGGAAATCTATAAAATCGGCGGCGCCCAAGCCATTGCCGCACTCGCCTATGGAACGGAATCCATCGCCCCTGTCGATAAAATCACAGGTCCCGGAAACATTTTTGTGGCCCTTGCGAAGCGGGAAGTATTCGGCCAAGTGGCGATTGATATGATTGCCGGACCAAGTGAAATTTGCATCCTTGCCGATGACTCCGCCTACCCTGATGAAATTGCGGCGGACTTATTGAGCCAAGCGGAGCACGACATGCGGGCTTGCGCGATTTTAATCACAACGAGCGAAAATTTGGCCAATGTGGTCAGCGAACAAGTGGAAGAGCAATTAAAACAACTTCCGAGAGAGGATATTGCGCGAGCGTCCATTGAAAACTTCGGCCACATTTATATTGCGGAAACAATGGATCAGGCGGTGGATGCGGTGAACACCCTTGCTCCTGAACACTTGGAGATTGTGACAGAAAATGCGGAAGAAGTGAGCAAAGGGATCCGCCATGCAGGAGCCATCTTCCTTGGACGGTACAGTTCGGAACCGGTGGGTGATTACTTTGCCGGCCCGAACCACGTACTCCCTACAAACAGCACGGCGCGTTTTGCCAGCGGATTAAATGTGGATGACTTTATTAAAAAGACAAACATCATTTATTATTCGGAAAAAACTTGGGAAGAGAATGCGCCGAAAATTGCGAGACTTGCCCGGATGGAAGGGTTGGAAGCCCATGCGAGAGCCGTGGAATCGCGCGGTTGGAAGAAAGGAGAATAATCAATGACACAAGCCAAAAAACGATTTGCCCAAATCGAACGGACAACGAAAGAAACCCAAATCAAAGTGGAATTTTATCTGGATGGGGAAGGAAAAGCGGAAGTTGATACCGGTGTTCCTTTTATGGACCACATGCTTGATTTATTTATGAAGCACGGCTTGTTCGACGGTAAAATTGTGGCGAATGGGGATACGCATATCGATGATCACCATACGACGGAGGATCTCGGCATCGTTTTGGGACAAGCGGTGAAAGAAGCCCTTGGGGATAAACGGGGCATCCGGCGATACGGAAACGCCTTTGTGCCGATGGATGATGCTTTGGCCCAAGTGGTGGTGGATTGTTCCAACCGCCCGCACTTGGAATACCGTGTGACGCCGGAATTGAAACCAAAAGTGGGAACATTCGATACGGAATTGGTCCATGAATTTTTATGGAAGTTTGCTTTGGAAGCGAGAATGAACGTGCATGTGATTGTCCCTTATGGCCACAATACGCACCATATCATTGAAGCCATTTTTAAAGCCCTTGCCCGCGCAATTGATGATGCGGTACAAAGCGATCCGCGGGTCAAAGGAGTACCTTCAACGAAAGGACTACTCGCATGAAAATAGGTGTTATCGATTACGGAATGGGAAATTTATTCAGCGTGACGCAAGCGCTAAAAAAATTAAATGCAGAAGTGATTCTGTCTTCCAAACCGGAAGAATTGAGAGAAGCCGATGCGCTCATTTTGCCTGGAGTAGGCGCTTTTCCGGATGCGATGAAACGATTGCAGGAAACCGGGCTTGACGGGTTTATCCGCAACGAAGTCAAAAATAATAAGCCCCTCCTTGGCATCTGTTTAGGAATGCAGCTTTTGTTTGAAGAAAGTGAAGAAGTTGCTCCGACCAATGGCTTTGGTTTCTTTGAAGGCAAAGTTGTCCGCTTTTCCGGTATTTCAGAAAAAGGTGAAAAATACCGGGTTCCCCATATGGGATGGAATTCATTGACATTCCATTCGGTTCCCGATTGGTTGAAAGGGGAACAATTGCCGGAGGACAAGCATGTTTATTTTGTCCATTCTTATTATGCAAACACCGACTCCCCTCAAGTGGTGGCTACTGCCGATTATTTTGGCGTTCAAGTTCCCGGCATTGTTCAAAACGGCAATGTTTGCGGCATGCAGTTCCATCCTGAAAAGTCAGGGGGATTCGGCGTGTATTTATTGAAAAAGTGGCTGCAAGGGGTGAAATAAATGTTGACGAAACGGATTATACCTTGTTTGGACGTAAAAGACGGAAGGGTCGTAAAAGGCATTCAGTTCGTAGGATTAAGGGATGCTGGTGACCCGGTGGAACTTGCAAAGTATTATGATGGGCAAAGAGCCGATGAGCTCGTATTTTTGGATATTTCCGCATCCTACGAAGGCCGGCAAACGATGGTGGATGTCGTGAGAAAAACAGCTACGGAAGTATCCATTCCTTTTACGGTGGGCGGCGGCATCCGCACATTGGATGATATGAAACGGATTTTGCGGGCAGGTGCGGATAAAGTATCCGTCAACACTTCCGCCATCGAAAGACCGGAATTGATCAAAGAAGGGGCGGATTTTTTCGGCTCCCAATGCATCGTAGTCGCGATTGATGCCCGTTACAGCGATGAAGATGGCACTTGGATGGTATATACCCATGGCGGCCGGAACAAAACGGATTGGACCGCTGTGGAGTGGGCAAAAAAAGCGGTGGAGCTTGGAGCTGGTGAAATTCTGCTCACAAGTATGAACAAAGATGGCGAAAAGTCCGGGTTCGACTTGGCTTTGACGAAAGCCGTACGAGATGCGGTGACAGTGCCGGTGATTGCAAGCGGCGGAGCAGGAAACAAGGAACATTTCCGCGAAGTGTTGCAAGATGTGGATGCGGATGCAGCCCTTGCAGCTTCCATTTTCCACTATAAAGAAACAAGCGTGCCTGAAGTGAAGGCGTACTTACGAGAAAAAGGAGTCTGTGTCAGATGATTGAAATAGAAAATTTGAAATTCGATGAAAAGGGATTAATTCCCGCCGTTGTGCAAGATGCACGTTCAAAACAAGTGTTGACCGTTGCTTATATGAATAAGGAATCCCTTCAAAAAACGATCGAAACTGGGGAAACGTGGTTCTATTCCCGTTCACGCGGCGAACTTTGGCACAAAGGAGAAACAAGCGGCAATACGCAAAAGGTCATCTCCATCACAACCGATTGCGATCAGGATGCGTTGGTGGTTGAGGTTGTTCCGGCAGGTCCCGCTTGCCATAAAGGGACAACTTCCTGCTTTACGGAAACCGTTGTTGAAAACGGACATGTCGGCAGTGTCGGCATCATTCCGGAATTGGTGGAAATCATCAAGAAACGGGAAGAAGAAATGCCTGAGGGTGCCTATACAACTTACTTATTCACTGAAGGAATCGATAAAATCTGCAAAAAAGTCGGTGAAGAGGCGACAGAAGTGGTCATCGGCGCAAAAAACCGCAATCCGGAAGAAGTGAAATGGGAAGCGGCCGATTTGATTTATCACTTGCTTGTACTATTGCAAGAGCAGAAAATCAGCGTGTATGATGTATTGGATGTGTTGGTGGAGCGCCATAAGCAAAAAAGGGCCAGCACAAAAAATACAAAATAAATTCAACAATCGAATAAGCATTTGAAATGACGATTGTTGGAAATGTGATATAATAAAGTGGATTAATAAAAGGAACGTTTCTAAAACGTTCCTTATTTATTGTCTTGGAGGTTCATTTTGGAAAAGAAACAACAAAAAGAGAACAATAACATCGTTTCGTTCATTCCAGATGGAGAATATTATTTCAACAAAGCAATCAAAGCCTTGGAAAAGGACCAAATGGATCGGGCGTACAAATATATGAAAAGAGCAGCGGAATTGAGCCCGGATGATGCGCATGTGTTAATGCATTACGGGCTGTTGGAAATGAACGCTCAAAATTTTGAAAAGGCTTATGAATTAATACACACCGCATATTGCATGGAACCGGACGAACCGGAACATGTTTATTATTTGGCAGAAGTATCCGGTTATTTGGGCTTGATGAATGATGCGAAAAAATATGCGGAAAAATATTTGGAACTTGAGCCAGATGGATATTACGCATGGGAAGCAAAAGAAATCATCGATTACGTCCATTTCGAGCAAAATGAAATTGACGATTTTGATGAAGAGGATTCATTTGAACAAATCATTATGCAAGAAAAAGCCCGCCGCTTGATGGAAGAAAAGCAATTCCATGAAGCGATTGAAGTGTTGGAAAATCTTGTTGATCAATATCCGGAACTTTGGCCAGCCTATAACAATTTATCTCTCGCTTATTTTTATGTAGGGGATTTGGAACAATCGAAAGCCATCCTGAATCATGTCCTCCGGGAAAATGTCGGAAATCTGCACGCGCTATGCAATTTAACGATCATCGCTTATTACGAAAAAGATGAACCGGCGCTTCATTATTTGGTGGACGTGTTGAAAAAGGTGCATCCTTTCGATTTTGACAGCCGATATAAACTGGGTGCCACGTTGGCGCTGATTGGCGAATATGATTTGGCATACAAATGGCTCCATAGCATGTCAAAGCGGATGATGCCGAATGATCCCGGTTTTTATTTTTGGTTAAGTCAAGCCGCATACTTCTCAAATCATGTGAAAGAAGCGGAAAGAGCCTGGGAAATGCTGACCCAGCTGGATCCTTCAAAAAACGGCATGGAACCGTGGAGACACATCAAAAGAAAAGAACTGTCCGAAATTCCGACACTCGATCAAAATCGGGACTACATTATCAAGAAAATCAGCAGCAATTATTCCGCCCACCGGATGTTCGGCTTTTTCCTGCTAGGCAAATCGGCATTTAAACAGGAGATCATCTCCCATCCGAAATTGATCGATTTATCCAAATACAACGGATTGGAAAAGCTTTGTTTAGCTTATGCATTGAATCATCAATTCAATATGAACAATAAAGTGGAAAAAAATTTTATCCGCCTGATCGCCGTTGCAGAGGAACTTTTCAACAATGTTGAAGCGTTGACTCTCGAAATCCAGCATCTGTTCCAAATGTGGTTCGTACTCAGCGAGAAAGCGTTCTTGAACGGTTACGAATTCAAAAATGTGAAAGCCCTGACCGCCGCAGTGGAATATATGTATTATTCAACGGTCAGTTCAAAGAAAATCACGAAAAAACAATTTGCAGAAAAATATGGCATAACGGTCTCCACATTGACAAAGTATGTAGACCAATTATTGGAGTTTTTACCATTTAATGAAGAATAGGCAAATTAATTGAAGTTTCATTTTGGTTTCACTACATTAAAGGTAGTTGGGAGGAATAGAAATGGCAGAAGAAAAAATTTATGACGTCATTATCATCGGTGCAGGGCCTGCAGGAATGACCGCAGCGGTATACACATCCCGCGCAAACCTTTCCACTCTGATGTTGGAACGCGGAATCCCCGGCGGACAAATGGCGAATACGGAGGAAATTGAAAACTATCCAGGTTTCGAATCCATTTTAGGTCCGGAATTGTCCACAAAAATGTTTGAACATGCGAAAAAATTCGGAGCGGAATATGCTTACGGCGACGTTTCCGAAGTGATTGACGGAGAAGAATTCAAAATCGTCAAAGCAGGTTCAAAAGAATATAAAACCCGTGCCATCATCATCGCGACAGGTGCCGAATATAAAAAATTGGGCGTTCCCGGCGAAAACGAACTTGGCGGACGCGGTGTAAGCTACTGTGCGGTTTGTGACGGAGCATTTTTCAAAGGAAAAGATCTGATCGTTGTCGGCGGCGGGGACTCAGCTGTCGAAGAAGGCGTTTATTTGACGCGCTTTGCAAATAAAGTGACCATTGTGCATCGCCGGGATAAATTGCGTGCCCAAAAAATCCTGCAAGATCGTGCATTCGCCAATGAAAAAGTGGACTTTATCTGGAACCACACAGTGAAGCAAATTAATGAAAAAGATGGAAAAGTGGGAAGTGTAACGCTGGTTTCAACAGTGGACGGTTCAGAAAAAGAGGTTCCATGCGACGGAGTCTTTGTTTACATCGGCATGTCGCCATTGACTGCACCTTTTAAAAATCTCGGCATTTTAAACGAGCAAGGGTATGTTGTAACGAACGATAAAATGGAAACATCTGTGAAAGGCATTTTTGCGGCAGGGGATGTGCGTGAAAAAACGTTGCGTCAAATCGTAACAGCAACAGGGGACGGAAGCATTGCAGCCCAAACTGCGCAACAATATGTGGAAGAACTGAAAGAAAAATTAGTAAAAAACGGGTAATGAGAAATTAACTTTATTGTAACTTTTTCCACCGTAAAAATGGGGTATAATAAAAATAGAATTTAACCCCCCTTTAGTTAGTTTTTAGTTGTTTCCATTTTTGGAAACAACTTTTTTTTTGAAGATTCTACGAAAAGCCTTCTAATCATAAATTCTAAATTATAGATTGTTTATTAAGGTATTGTTTTGTAACGGAATGAACAGTCACGGTATAATAAAAGTAGGAGTAACAAAGATTTGGGGTGTGGATTATGCAGAGAATTGCCAACTTATTAGCAATACAGGATGGACAAGTTCTTCTTCTGAAAAAACCCAGAAGAGGATGGTATGTAGCTCCCGGAGGAAAAATGGAGAGCGGAGAATCCATATTAGAAGCGGCGGTAAGGGAATTTCAAGAGGAGACGAATGTTACTCCTAAAAATGCCCATTTAAAAGGGGTATATACAATTGTCATCAAAGAAGACGACCAAGTCATCGATGAATGGATGCTATTTACCTTTGTCGCATCAGGTGTTGAAGGGACTCCTGACAAGGAAAACAGGGAAGGCATTTTGGAATGGCGCCCAATCGAAGACCTTCACCATCTTCCAATGGCGGAAGGTGATCGGAAAATCCTGTTGTTTAGTGCGTTAAATAAAGGAATTCAGTACGGAACTTGCGTATATACAAAAGATTACGAATTGATAGAGGCAAAATATCAGTCTTCGATGGAATTAATCGAAGGAGATGAAATTTATGGATGATAAAGATGGAAAAGAATATGAATATGAATTAGTGATCATCACAGGAATGTCCGGTGCCGGAAAAACAGTGGCAGTGCAAAGCTTTGAAGACATGGGCTATTATTGCATTGATAACTTGCCACCCAAATTGTTGACAACTTTTTTGGCGTTGATGAAACAATCGAAAAAAAGAATTTCAAAAATTGCCGCAGTCATGGACATGCGCGGCGGGGAATTCTTCAATTCCCTCATTGATGCCCTGGATGCGTTGGAAAAAGAAAAAAGCGTAAATACGCGGGTATTATTTTTGGATGCAGACGATCAGACGCTTGTCCGAAGATATAAGGAAACGAGACGGCAACATCCGTTGGCTCCCGGTGGGCTGCCTCTTGAAGGAATCAAAAAAGAAAGGGAAATGCTCTCAGAATTAAAAGGCAGAGCCCGTTACATTTACAATACATCAAAAATGAAACCGCGGGAGCTTCGTGAACGTATTACTGAAGAATTTTCCCTTTCGTCCAGTCCGAAATTTTCAATAAATGTTGTATCTTTTGGATATAAAAACGGGATTCCTATTGATGCGGACTTGGTTTTTGATGTAAGATTCTTAAATAATCCTTATTATGTTGAAGAATTGAGAAATAAAACGGGATTGGACCAGGAAGTTTACGATTATGTTTATAACACGGCTGAAACAAAAATTTTAATCAAGAAATTGGAAGACTTATTTGATTTCATCATTCCACAATATATCAAAGAAGGGAAACCGCAATTGGTGATCGCCTTTGGCTGCACAGGCGGCCAACATCGTTCGGTTACATTAACTGAATATTTTGGAAAATATTTTAGCAAGAAATATCATACGGAAGTAACCCACCGGGATATTCGTTCTTAAAGAGAGGATTGTTTGGATGGAAAAACTGAATATTGTAGTCATCGGAGGAGGGACCGGATTATCGACCATTTTACGGGGGTTGAAACTTTATCCCTTTCATATAACCGCCATTGTCACGGTGACCGATGATGGGGGATCTTCAGGGAGACTCAGGGATGATTATGACATTCCTCCTCCCGGGGATATCCGCAATGTCATTGCCGCTTTATCTGATACGGAGCCGTTGTTGGAACAAATGTTTCAATACCGCTTTTCAAATTCCCAGGACTTGGGCGGACATTCCTTGGGAAATTTGATGCTGACCGCATTAACCGACATCACCGGTGATTTTTTTAGTGCCATCATTGAGATGAGCAAAGTATTAAATGTGCATGGAAAGGTCATTCCATCCGCAAATGCAAAAGTCAATTTGCATGCAGAGTTGTTGGACGGCCGGATTATTCAGGGTGAATCGAAAATCCCATTGTCCAACAAGCGGATTAAACGCGTTTTTTTAGTACCGGAAGATGTGAAGCCCCTTCCTGAAGCAATCAATGCAATCAACAGCGCGGATGTCATATTGATCGGTCCAGGAAGTCTTTATACGAGTATCATTCCGAATTTATTGGTGAAAGAAATCGGAGAAACCATTGTCCGATCCAAAGCAAGAAAAATTTATATTTGCAACTTGATGACTCAACAAGGGGAAACCAATCAGTTTCAGGCGGCGGATCATGTGAAAGCGATTTATGACCATGTCGGCACACCTTTTTTGGATGCCATATTAGTCAACAGCAACGATTTGCCATCCCCCATTAAAGAAAACTATAAAGAACGAAACGCAGAACCGGTCAGAGTAAATGAAGAAGAATTAAAAAAACTGGGGTTAGAAATTATTAAAAAAAATATTGCCACAATAAAAAATGGTGCTGTTCGGCATGAGGGAAAAGCCATTGCGGAATGGCTGCTCGAATATTCATGAAAAAAAGCATGGTCAAGGATGAGAGGGGGGGCTTGAATGTCATTTGCATCGGAAACGAAGAAGGAATTGACTCAAATTGAGGCAAACGATCAATGTTTAAAGGCTGAGGTCTCTGCCATTATCCGAATGAATGGCACATTATCCTTTTCAAGCAAACAGCTGATCTTGGATGTGCAAACGGAGAATGCAGCCATTGCCAGAAGAATTTATACGATTATCAAGAAACTTTATCCATATAATGTTGAACTCTTGGTCCGCAAAAAAATGCGCTTGAAAAAGAATAATGTTTACATTTGCCGCATTCGTGAAGGTGCGCGCGAGATTTTGAACGATCTTGACATATTGCAGGGAGAATTCCAGTTAAATCATTCAATTTCCAACTCCTTATTAAAAACAAGCAATCAAAAAAGGGCATACTTGAGAGGCGCTTTTTTGGCGGGAGGATCTGTCAATAACCCTGAAACCTCTTCCTATCATTTGGAAATCTATTCAATGTACAAAGAACACAGTGAAGCATTGGCACATTTGATGAATGAGTTTAACTTGAATGCCAAAACCATCGAACGGAAAAAAGGGCATATCACTTATTTGAAAGAAGCGGAGAAAATTTCCGAATTTCTTGGCTTGACCGGCGCCTTCCAAGCGATGCTGAAATTTGAAGATGTCCGGATTCTTCGCGATATGCGGAACAGCGTCAACCGGATCGTCAATTGTGAAACGGCCAATTTGAATAAAACCATTGGCGCTGCCTTAAGACAAGTGGAAAATATTAAATTTATCGATCAAACCATCGGAATCGACCAACTGCCGGAAAAATTGCGGGAGGTGGCAAGACTCCGCATTGAACATCAAGATGTGACGTTGAAAGAATTGGGTGAGATGATTTCAACGGGGACAGTCAGCAAATCCGGAATCAACCATCGCTTGAGAAAAATTGATGAAATTGCCGAAAAGTTACGCCGAGGCGAAAAAGTGATAAAATAATTCAAAAGAATCGCATTGTTCTTTTCATATAATTTCGATAAGATAAATATAAAATGAGATGAACGGTTTAGAAAGGGTGTGGAAATAGAATGGTTGAAACCACAGTGGAGGTTAAGTTGAAAAACGGCTTGCAAGCTCGGCAAGCAGCATTATTTGTTCAAGAGGCAAACCGCTATAAATCCGATGTCTTTTTGCAAAAAGATGAGAAGAAAGTGAATGCAAAATCCATCATGGGAATCATGAGCTTGGCTATTGCAAGAGGGACATCGGTAACACTGATTGCAGAGGGCAATGATGAAAACGAGGCTATTGAAGGGTTATCATCATTTATTTCAAAAGAAGATTAATTTATTCATAATTTGAAAACGCTCGCAATTTTTCGAAGACTTTTTCGAGAATTGTGAGTTTTTTATTTTCCGGCGCTTTAGAAGGGATCCATGCCGGGAAATCCTCCATTGCCTGATCGGGATATCCGCTAATCCTGTATAAGAATTCGCCATTCTTGAGCAAAAATCCTCTGGAATGGAGTACATAACCGCCAATGGAATTTGCCAAAATATAAAAAAGAGGTATCACCCGAATGGATGATACCTCTTTTCAAAAATTATTTTTCTTCGCTGGAAGAGATGATATGGTCGATCAAACCATAATCTTTGGCTTGTTGTGCGGTCATGAAGTTATCGCGGTCTGTATCTTGCGCGATTTTTTCGATTGGTTGGCCAGTATGATCAGCCAACAATTTGTTTAATTTGTCACGCAAGAAAAGAATGCGTTTTGCAGCAATTTCAATTTCAGTAGCTTGACCTTGGGCACCGCCTAGTGGTTGGTGAATCATCACTTCCGCGTTTGGCAATGCATAACGTTTTCCTTTTGCGCCTGCTGAAAGGAGGAAAGCACCCATCGATGCCGCCATACCGATACAGATTGTTTGTACATCCGGTTTAATGTATTGCATTGTGTCGTAGATGGCCATACCTGCAGTGATGGATCCACCTGGTGAGTTGATGTACAATGAAATATCTTTATCAGGATCTTCCGCAGCTAAGAACAATAATTGTGCTACAATAGAGTTTGCAACGTTATCATCAATTGGGCTGCCAAGTAAAATAATGCGGTCTTTCAATAAGCGGGAATAGATGTCATAAGCGCGCTCACCACGGCTTGTTTGTTCAATGACTGTAGGAACTAAATTCATTTTATGTCCTCCTTAAGCAATAATTGTTATTATGTTTCTACGTACCGAAACAGAAATAGTTTCAGCTTGTATGTTTATCATACACATAATAGTCAATAATGGTCAAATATTAAGTACAGCAATTCATGGAATTTACAAATATCCAGTTTCCTTTGCAATAAATAATTATTTCGTGTTTTAATGGTTGAATTGTTTGGCAGTCCTGTGTATAATATTAGAGTCGTAAGTAATCATATAATAAAACTGTGTTGCATATGTATTATTATATGAAAAATGATTAAAATTATGCAAATAATGGCAATACGTTCAATTTTTGTTGATTAATATGCCCTCGTGGTGTAATGGATAACACTCAAGATTCCGGTTCTTGCACTGGGGGTTCGATTCCCTCCGAGGGCGCTACAAAATATTAAATTCCTTGATACGACTGCTTTTGCAGTCGTTTTTCATTTTTTCGGGGACCTGAAAAAATGTTGCCCGGTTATTTTCATAGTAGTGTCACTTCATTGCGTGTCCCGGGATTTTTTTTGTCCTTTTGTATTTGAAATCCAAGCAATCCCATGTCAGTCCCAGTTCGGAGGATGTGCACCTTGGCAATCGCAACTAAAATGATGGGTCGGGAAAATATTTTTATTTCAGGTTTTTTGATTTCAGCCGTCCATTATAACCCCATCCAAGTTCAAGGGTTTTAATTCCCCGATTTTGCATCCATTTCCCCTTTGTTCATCCCAATGATCCGTCTTCGCTCGCATCCTGGAGGCACGATATACATGTGTCTTTTCCGGATCTTCGCAGTTGAGTGGTTTTACAAGTTCCAATTTCCATTTCATTTTGCAAATCTTCCATTTTCTAAAAACAGAAACGGCAGTAGGTCAGGATAGTCAACAATTTATGAAGGAAACTAATTAGTCAATATTCTTTATTTTCCAATAAATAAGGAAATTACCTAAAAAGGAAAAAACATTTAAAATGCTAAAATTCTTCATCATTTTGACGATAAGATAAAGGCCCATTCATCGAAAAAAAGAACGAGAATAATGTCGCGACTTTTCATCAGCGGTAGTAGGTCTTATTTCGTTTGATTCCAGCGACAGCTGTGGTTCAGCAATTGGATTGATTAGATGCCATATTGAATGTATACGGAACGAGAGGTAAAAGAGCGGACTGTCCATTTTATCTTATTTTTTCGTTAAAACATTTCAATTTTATGGAAAAGCAGAATCTCAACTTTAGGAAGGTGATTCAACATGATTCTCCTTGACGATCAAATCATTTCTCCTATTCTGGTCAAATCGTTGCAAGAACTGGATGTGCCAGTTTTCAAACAAAGTAACCGCCCGGAAATGCCGGATGCGCTACAGATAATGGATGCTGAGGGTTTTTTCTCTACCATCGATGAACATCAAAAGTTATTGACAAATTCGGAAAGCTGCTTGGCATTGCTTGAATCTTATGCTCCAAACATTGTTCAAAATCGTTGGGCAAAACAATTGAAAGATAAAGGAATGTTCCGTCAACTCCTTACTAAAATGTACCCTGATTATTTTTATAAGGTGGTAAACCTGGAGGAGCTTTATAAAATTCCGGTGGAGGAAATCCCTTTTCCCGTTGTAATTAAGCCGAGCAAAGGATATTCAAGCGTTGGAGTCTATAAAGTAAAAAGCGCGGAAGAATGGCGGGAAGCCTTACATAAGTTAAGTGTGGATATGCTTTTTATAAAAAACATGTATGACAATGAAGTGATTAACGGAGAGAGTATATTAATTGAACAATGGGTATTTGGAGAAGAATATGCTGTTGACAGTTATTATGATCAAGATGGCAATCCTGTGATTTTAAATATTTTTAAGCATGTGTTCAAAGACGAATATGATACGTCGGATCGAATCTACTATACGTCCAAACAAGTGATCGAAGAAATCTATGATGACCTGTTGACTTTTATGCATAAGTTTAGAGAAATCGTTCCGTTAAAAAATTTTCCGCTTCACTTTGAAGTGAGAAAACATAATCAAACGATTATTCCGATTGAAATGAATCCGCTCAGATTTGCCGGGGCCGGAACGACGGATCTCGGCTATCATGCTTATGGCTGCAATGTGTATAAACATTATTTTCAAGGAACCAGCCCGGACTGGGAAGCGGTGCTCCGCCAGATGGACCAAAGTTTGTACGGTTTCTTCTGTGAAGAAATTCCGATGGATCTTTCACAAAATCTGATAAAATCCATTGATCATCAGTCATTCAAAGAACAATTCAACCAGATTTTGGAATACCGAGAAATCCAAGCAACCAATGACAGAATGTTTGCCGTTGTGTTTTTCAAAAACGAAACAATGGAAGAGCTTTTTCAATTACTGCAAATGGATTTACGGCCATTTATTGCATTAAAGGAAATGGAGCAATCGAGGGAGAGATAAGGAATGAGAAATATAACTCGGAAGAAATCGATAAAAACCCAATTAATTGTCAGTTTCTTATTTCCGTTTCTTATATTTTCAATGATTCTTTTCGGGTTTGTTAAATATGTATCAGATTACATTATTCAAGAACATGTGATTCCACAATTTGATGAACGGTTAAAAGAAAATGGGCAATTATTGGCACAGTCGATTGATCCGGATTTAATCAAGAATACGATGGAATCCCCGGAAAAATACGGGATGCAGCTGAAGCGGAAATTAGATTCATTTTTTGAAGGGAAAAAGGGAATCGAATATGTATATGTATTGTCCAGAAAAAATGGAAAGGATGTCATTGTCGCTTTAAATGACAGTGACGATTTTATGGTTGAGTCTCCGTTTACGGGGGATCAAAAAACATCCTTTGAAGAAAAAGAGACGGTTCTGAGTCCGATTTACAGAGATAAATGGGGCGTTCATAAATCATTTTTCCTTCCTTTAGAGGATGATGGTGTGGAAGCCATTTTCGGAATCGATATGAGCGCGAAATTTATCGACCAGTTGGAAAACCGGATATTGACGATTTCGATAATTGTAACAGCCGTGATGATTATTATTGGAATCTTATTGGCTTTATTTATTGGAAATCGGATTTCAAAACCGCTTAATAGTTTGGTGCAATATGCGAAAACCTTTTCTACCGGAGATCTTAGCCAATCGATAAATATTAATCGCCAAGATGAAATAGGAATTTTGGCAAACAGCTTTGAAGAAATGAGAAAAAATTTGAGTCACATCATTGACAATGTCAAAGAGAAATCGGAAGGCATCCATCTTACCAGTCAAACTCTATTGGAGTCCTTTGAAGAATTGGATCAGGCTTCTAAGCAGATTGCGACAAGTACAGATGAAGAGGCGAAAGGGGCCGAAGAAAGAGCCAACCATATTGAACGGATTTCCAATATGATATCGGAAATATCCTCATCGATATCCAATGTAGATGAACAAACAAAGGTGATTAAAAACCTGACGGATCAAACGAGTCAGCAAGCGGAAAAAGGAAATGTCCAAGTTGAAATCATCACCGAACAAATGAACAAAATCAAACAAAATGGCATGGTAAGTAAAGAGAACTTGTCTAATCTGGGGAAAAAATTAGAACATATTAATGGAATTATTAAGATTATCCAGGAAATTTCATCACAAATCCATCTTCTTTCTTTAAATGCATCCATTGAAGCGGCACGTGCCGGAGAGGCGGGCAAAGGATTTTCGGTGGTTGCCCAGGAAGTCCAGAAACTTGCTAATCAAACGGATGGATCGATCAAAACCATATCGAAAGCGATCGTTGAAATTAATGAACAGGCGAATCTCGTGCTGAATTTGAACCAGCAAGATTATGAAGATATTGTAAAAGGTGTTGAGATTGTCGAGGATAATGGGCGATTATTCAATTCAATCTTTGAGTCGGTGGAGCAATTGGCAAAAGGAATTGATACGATAGTGAAAAGTACGGAAGATTTGGATCAAGCATCCGACAAAATTTTAATGTCCATTCAAGAAATTTCGGCCATTTCAGAACAGGGAGTGGCTGCGACTCAGGAAATTTCCGCTTCTGCCATCCAACAAAACAGCACGATCGAGTACTTGAAAGAACAAAATGCGGATTTAAAACTGTTGGCTGACAATCTTCAAGACATGATTAAGCGATTCAAGACAAGTGAAATGGAAACAAACTAAAATGAAATTTTATCAGAGGCCAAGTAGCGGTGGAGATGCGCGTACTTCTGTTTGACTGGCTTGGCGTGGGTGGCCGCCAGTGATGGACAACAATCGAAGCCGGAAAACAATAGCAGGACAAGAACAGAAAAAATACTACTGATGATGTAAAAGTATTTTGAGGATGAATTTGGGCACGACATGACATTTGCGAAAAAACATTTGATCATTCCAACTGTAGCTGTTTTTCCAAACGAACAGGATCATAATACTTACCCGTTACAGTAGGATTAATTATACTTATACAAAAAAGAAGGCGGAGTCTCTCTCCGCCTTTTTGGATTTATGCGCGGAAAATCATTTTGCATGTAGTTGGCGCAGAAATAACCGAAAACTTGGAAATATCGATTCGTTAAGTGCATCCAAGCGCCAGGATTGGATGGGGAAGCTTTGCCCATGTTGCTTGTGGACTTCCGCGGAGTTTTTTGTGCACCTAATCAACAGGATTGTTCGGAAATTTATTCTTTGGGACTCAATATATTGCCTTTAAAAATTTTTATGGGAATGAACGGAACGGGAATGAATTAAAATATAAAATATACATTTCCAAGTCATCGGGCAAATTTGCCGGGGCTGAAATTTTTGGGGCTCTAAAAAATTTTTTATGGCGCCGAATGATAAAAAAGTGGGGGAGGGTCTTCCCCACTCCAAACGGGTATGATATTTTTGTGATATTTTTTATGAATATTTGGTGGCCACATTTAACAAATAACCATTTTTTATCCATAAATGTAAGCCCTTTCTTTTTGAGGGAATTTACTGAATATTATATTATTTTATCGTGTAATCAATTTATTTGTTGTATAAATATTAGACGATTTATATAATTAAACATATCAGTGTCACATAATCATTTTTTTGTTGCTGCTGATGAAACGAGATAATGACCAAAGGAGGATAACGAGATGGTAAAAAGAAATCATGTATTTTTATTAATGTTGCTGATGGCGTTTGCTTTTGTATTGGCAGCCTGTGGAGCGGGAGACGAGAAATCTTCAGGTAATTCTGATAGTGGAGAATCCGGTTTGAAAGACAAAAAAATATTGGTGGGTACAGAAGCGACTTTCGCTCCTTTCGAATATATGGATGATAAAGGAAATATTGTAGGAATCGACAAAGATATTATTGATGCCATTTTCAATGAACTCGGCATGGATTATGAAATGCGCCATGTTGGTTGGGAAGCGGTATTCCAACAAGTGCAAAACGGCGAACTTGATATGGGTGCTTCCGGAATTACGATTACCAATGAACGGAAAGAAACTTTCGACTTTACTGAACCATATTTCGAAGCGACACAAGTGATTGTGGTTACGGAAGATTCACCGATTGAATCGGCGAAAGATTTAGAAGGTAAAAAAGTTTCTGTACAAATCAACTCTACAGGCCATCAGGCGGCGAAAAAGCTATTAGGCGAAACGAACCCAAATATTTTAGCGTATGAAAACCTTCCATTAGCCATCCAAGAAGTAATTAATGGAACGGCTCAAGCAGCAATTGGTGATAACGCGGTAGTTTATGAATATTTAAAAAATAATCCGAATGCAAAATTAAAAGTCATCGAAGACGATGCGTTTGAAAAAGAATATTATGGTTTAATGGTGAAAAAAGGCAACAAAGAATTGCTTGATTTACTAAATGAAGGCTTACAAAAAATCAAAGAAAACGGTAAGTTGGCAGAAATTACAGGACAAGAACTTGAATAACAGTTTAGGGGGTGTTTCAGATGGAAATCCTGGATTTTCGCTGGGATATAATCTGGAACTACCGTGATTATTTCATACGGGGTATTTGGGTAACGTTGGCATTGACACTTTGTGGGTTTTTCGGAGGATTCATCTTTGGAGTTTTTCTTGGTCTCGGGAAAAACTCCAAAAGAAAATGGCTTTATTGGCCATGTAAGTTGTATATCGATTTATTCCGTGGAACCCCCCTCCTTGTTCAAATATTTATTATTCACTTGGCGGTGATTCCATCCATTTTTGGACATTCACTCGGATTTATGGTTTCCGGTATCGCCGCGCTTATATTGAATTGCGCGGCCTATGTAGCCGAAATTATTCGTGCCGGGATTCAATCCATTGATAAAGGCCAAATGGAAGCGGCAAGGTCCCTCGGTTTAAATCAATTCCAAGCGATGCGGAAAGTGATTCTGCCCCAAGCCTTTCGCAGAATGATTCCCCCTCTTGGAAATGAATTTATTACTCTCTTAAAAGATTCATCCTTGGTGACGGTGATTGCCGCCAATGATATTTTGTATGCGGCGAAAGTCGTTTCGGGAACGTATTTCCGTTTCTGGGAGCCATATCTCGCTGCGGCGGCTCTTTATTTAATCCTGACATTTATTGTATCGAAAATTGTTTCATTTATCGAAAAACGGTTCAGCATCGAATACAATCCGCGCAAAAATAAAAATGACGAAGGGCGGGTTGTTGCATGATCAAAATCGAAAATCTCCATAAAAACTTCGGCAATTTGCATGTTTTGAACGGTATCGATTATGAAATTCACGAAAAAGAAGTCGTTTGTGTGATTGGTCCTTCCGGTTCCGGAAAAAGTACATTTTTACGCTGCATCAATCTTTTGGAAGAAATCTCGGATGGCGCAATTTATATCGACGGTGTGAAAGTGAATGATCCCAAAACGGATATCAACAAAATCCGTACAGAAGTGGGAATGGTGTTTCAACAATTCAACCTATTCCCGCATATGACCGTATTGGATAATATTACGATGGCTCCGATGCTCATCCGGAAAATGAACAAAAAAGAGGCGGAGGCATTGGCCTTTGAATTGCTTCAAAAAGTCGGGCTTCGTGAAAAAGCTCACAATTATCCTCAACAATTGTCCGGCGGTCAACAGCAACGGGTGGCCATTGCAAGAGCCCTTGCGATGAAACCGAAAGTCATGCTGTTTGATGAACCGACGTCCGCCCTTGACCCGGAAATGGTCAATGAAGTGTTGGACGTTATCAAGCAACTGGCTATAGAAGGTATGACGATGGTTGTCGTAACCCATGAAATGGGGTTTGCCCGTGAAGTGGCTGATCGGGTCATCTTTATGGACGGTGGAGTCATTGTGGAAGAAGGACCACCGGAACAGGTTTTTGGAAACCCGAAACACGAACGGACAAAAGCATTTTTAAGCAAAGTTTTATAATCATGAAAAAAAGGACATCCCTTCACGCGAAGAGATGTCCTTTTCCTGTGGTTTAAAAGACGAAACTGAGCCGGGAGAGCCCTCCGCCTGATCAGTTCGGCATATCTTTTGCTTTTTCTGCTTGGCCGTACATATTTAACATTGTTTGCATATCTTGAGTTGAAAGCTGTGGAACTTGGTAATATCCCTTTTTGTTTTGGTAAAGGGACAATTCGTATGCCATTTCAATGCAGTTTGGAACGGAGTCTTGCAATACGCGGCGCACGACAGGGTTCGTCGCTTCCAAAGCGGCAGCCGTTTTTCCTGTTGCCAACACTTTATGCTGGCTTAACAAAAAGCTGGAGATGATGCCATCATCAATTTGGTTGGAAGCTGTGATCGGTTTTTTAGGCTGGGATGGCGTCAAGCCGTATTTTGAGTCATTGCCGATTTGCATGTTGTATTTGCGCGTAGGATGGCTTGGGTCTTGGCCGGTTTTAAAAGCTTCCAACGTGATATTGTATTCATCGAGCATAAATGCATATTGTCTGTCTAAAATATTGAGCAATTCAGGGTCTTGAACATGTGGACGCAAGATGACAAACGTGTTCAACGCACCAATGGAAGAACTTAATACTTCATGAACGTCTAATACCTCATGGGCGCCGTGATTCATGGACATGGGAATGTTTTCAGAAGTTCGTTGTTGGTTGATGAATTGATTTTCCATCGAATGTGTCTCCTCCTTTAATTTATTCTGTACACTCGTACATCACTATTTTGGCTACAAAATCATTTGATTATTCAAAACAGATTTGGGATAGTGAAAACAGAGAATGAAGAAAAGAGGGAGAAAATTGAAAGTTTGTTTCTTTAGCAGACCGAATTGTGCACTCTGTGAGGAAGGATTGACTATTTTAAAACTTGTCCAAGAAGATGCCGGTTTTGAAATCGAAATCATCAACATTGAAGAAGATGACGAAATCCATGAAAAATACATGCTGATGATTCCGGTTGTGGAGAAAGACGGAGAGATTATCCAGTATGGCCAATTAGATTACGTCACTTTATATGAAGCCTTCATGAATAAATCATAATTGATTTAGAAAATCATTATATTTGAATAAAAACATTTGTCACGGGAGAAGGGTTTATAAACGCTTGTTTTGAGGCAAAATGGTTGGAAAACGGCATAATGGAGGATACAGCAATGACAATTAAATTGGCGATTAATGGGTTTGGACGTATCGGACGTTTAGTGTTTCGCGAGGCGATGAAAACGGATCGTTTTGAAGTGGTTGCCGTTAATGATTTGGCGGATGCCAGCCAATTGGCCCATCTGTTAAAGTATGATTCCGTACATGGAATTTATGAAGCGGAAGTGCATCATGAAGAAAATGGGTTAATCGTTAATGGGAATCGAATACAAGTGCTTTCCGAGAAGGACCCTGAAAAATTGCCATGGGATAAATTGAATGTAGATATAGTTCTGGAATGCACAGGATTATTCCGTACGTTGGAGTCCGTTTCCAAACACTTGGCTGCCGGCGCGAAGAAAGCGATTTTATCCGCTCCCGGAAAAGGGGATATGCCCACTTTTGTGATGGGGGTCAATCATGATCAATATAATCCGAAACAGCATCATGTGGTATCCAATGCATCCTGCACAACGAATTGTTTGGCGCCGGTAGCGAAAGTGCTTGATGAAAAATTTGGGATTCTTCGCGGCTTGATGACCACGATCCATTCCTATACAAATGATCAACGGCTATTGGATTTGCCTCATAAAGATGCGAGACGATCCCGTGCAGCCAATCTTTCCATGATTCCAACCACAACCGGGGCGGCCACGGCCGTTGCCAAAGTATTGCCGCAACTAAGAGGAAAATTGGACGGCTTTGCCATGCGTGTGCCGACGCCAAATGTTTCCTGTGTGGATTTGGTGGCGGAACTCAAAACGAATGTGACCGCCGATATGGTCAACGCCGCTTTTCAAGAAGCTGCCAATGGAGAATTGAAAGGCATTTTGGATTACAGTGATTTGCCTCTCGTTTCCATCGACTACAATGGAAATCCCCATTCTGCGATTGTTGACGGCCTTTCAACGATGGTATTGGATGAAAAGCTGATCAAAGTCGTTGCCTGGTATGATAATGAAGTGGGCTATTCCGCCCGGTTGCTCGAATTGGCTTCATTCATGGCGGAACAAGGGCTGGAGCAATAATCATTGTGTCATATTTTATTTTACAAATTATAAAAAGTGTAACATAATTATGATTTTCTGGTGAAAAAGTATAGCCTAAATAATGAGAACGATTTATAATAATGTAGGGTTAAAAGGAGTGGTGGAGGTAGCCCATCGCTTCTTCTTTTTTGCTAGTATAAAAACAGAAGTATGAATTTTTACAGAATATTGTTGCTGGGAAGAATGACGACGGTATAACATAGGAGGTTACTTCATGTTTCTGAAAAAGACGATGAACGATGTGGACGTACAAGGGAAGAGAGTTTTTGTACGTGTGGATTTTAACGTGCCGATGGAAAATGGTGTCGTGGTAGATGACACAAGAATCCGGGCAGCGATTCCGACAATCCAGCAATTATCGGAAAAAGGGGCAAAAGTGATTTTAGCTTCCCACTTGGGCCGTCCAAAAGGCGAAGTGAGAGATGATATGCGCTTGACAGCTGTTGGTGAACGTCTTTCCAAACTGATCAACAAACCGGTAAAAAAATTGGATGATTCAGTGGGCGCCGCAGTTGAAAAAGCTGTAAAAGAAATGAAAAATGGGGAAATCGTTTTACTTGAAAATGTCCGTTTCCATAAAGGTGAAGAAAAGAACGATGAGGAGTTGGCAAAACAATTTGCCAAATTGGCGGATCTATATGTGAACGACGCATTCGGTGCGGCTCATCGTGCGCACGCTTCTACGGAAGGGATTGCAAAATACATTCCGGCGGTGTCCGGTTTATTAATGGAAAAAGAATTGGAAGTATTGGGGAAAGCTTTGACAAATCCTGACCGTCCGTTCACAGCCATCATCGGCGGTGCAAAAGTGAAAGATAAAATCGGTGTCATTGAAAATCTGCTCGATAAAGTGGACAACTTGATTATCGGCGGCGGTCTTTCCTTTACATTCGTAAAAGCGCAAGGGTACGAAATTGGAAAATCTTTAGTAGAAGAGGATAAAATAGAATTAGCCCGCAACTTCATTGAAAAAGCGAAAGAAAAAGGCGTGAACTTGTATATGCCGATCGATGCGGTTGTGGCGAAAGAACTTTCTCCGGAAGCGGAAGCCAAAGTGGTGGACATTGATAAAATTCCGGCAGACTATATGGGACTTGACATTGGTCCAAAAACCGCTGATAAATATGCGGAAGTGATCAAAAATTCAAAATTGATCATTTGGAACGGACCAATGGGCGTGTTCGAAATCGACCAGTTCGCAAACGGAACAAGAAAAATTGCAGAAGCAATGGCTGAAACAGAAGGTTATACTATTATTGGAGGCGGCGATTCTGCTGCAGCGGTTGAAAAATTCGGTTTGGCGGACAAAATGGATCACATTTCGACAGGCGGAGGAGCTTCACTGGAGTTGATGGAAGGCAAAAACTTGCCTGGTATTGCGGCGTTGAACGACAAATAAGGAGAGAAATTGAATGCGTAAACCAATCATAGCTGCGAATTGGAAAATGTATAAAACGTTTGATGAAGCAGTGGATTTTGTGGAAGCAATCAAAGACAAAATCCCTTCTGCGGAAAAGGTCGATGCGGTTGTATGTGCCCCTGCTTTGTATCTGCCGACGTTGGTGGACTTGGCAAAAGATACAGAATTGGCAATCGGTGCACAAAACATGCATTATGAAGAAGAAGGGGCTTTTACAGGCGAAATCAGCCCGAAAATGCTCGAAGCGATTCAAGTGGACTATGTGATTATTGGGCATTCAGAACGCCGTGAATACTTCAATGAAACCGATGAAGCGGTGAACAAAAAAGTGAAAGCGGCTTTATCCCACGGAATTGTACCGATTGTTTGCTGTGGCGAAACATTGGAAGAACGGGAAGCCGGCCACACGGAAGAAAAAGTGGCGAATCAAGTGAAAGAAGCTTTAGCTGGATTAACGGAAGAAGAAGTGCAGCATATCGTGATCGCCTATGAACCAATTTGGGCAATTGGGACCGGGAAAACGGCTACTGCGGATGATGCGAATGCGGTCTGCGGCCATATCCGGAAAGTGGTGGAAGAACTATACGGAAAAGCGGCTGCTGAAAATATTCGCATTCAATATGGCGGCAGCGTAAAACCGGAAAATATTGAAGAATTATTGTCGAAAGAGCATATCGACGGCGCACTTGTCGGCGGTGCAAGCTTGCAAGTGGAATCTTATCTTAAATTATTGGAGGCGGGGGCAAATGCCTAGAAAGCCAGTTGCGTTAATCATTTTAGACGGCTTTGCATTACGTGATGAAACCTTTGGAAATGCAGTAGCACAAAGTAAAAAACCGAATTTTGACCGTTATTGGGAAACCTATCCTCATGCGACACTCACTGCCTGTGGGGAAGCGGTCGGTCTTCCGGAAGGTCAAATGGGGAACTCTGAAGTAGGACATTTGAATATCGGTGCAGGACGCATTGTTTATCAAAGTTTGACACGAATCAATAAATCCATTCGTGAAGGACAATTTTTTGAAAACGAAAAATTGTTGGCGGCAATGGAGCATGTTAAGAAACACGGCTCCAAACTCCACATTATGGGATTATTATCTGACGGTGGGGTACATAGTCACTATAATCACTTATTTGCATTGTTGAAAATGGCGAAAGAAAACGGGCTTGACGAAGTGTATGTCCATGGATTTTTGGATGGACGCGACGTAGGTCCAAAAACAGCCCTTGGATATATCGAAGAAACAGAAAAACAAATGAAGGAAATCGGCGTAGGAAAATTCGCTTCCATTCATGGACGTTACTATGCAATGGACCGCGACAAACGTTGGAATCGGGTGGAACTCTCCTACAAAGCATTGGTGGATGGAGAAGGCAAAACGGCTCCAAACGCAAAAGCGGGTGTGGAAGAATCCTACAGCAACGATGTAACCGATGAATTCGTGATTCCATTTGTCATCATGGAAGATGGACAGCCGGTGGCAACGATCGACACAAACGATGCGGTGATTCATTTCAACTTCCGTCCGGACCGGGCAATCCAGCTTTCCATGGTATTTACAAACGATAAATTTGATGCATTTACTTTATCCGATAAACACCCTCAAAACTTAAAATTCGTCACATTTACCGAATACAGCGATGAAGTATTTGCAGATGTGGTGTTTGAAAATGAAGATTTAGTGAATACAGTGGGGGAAGTGATCTCCAAACACGGCTTGACGCAACTCCGCATTGCGGAAACCGAAAAATATCCGCATGTGACGTATTTCATGAGCGGCGGCCGTGAAGAGAAATTCCCTGGCGAAGAAAGAATTTTGATTGCATCACCAAAAGTGGCCACTTATGACTTGAAACCGGAAATGAGCGCTTATGAAGTGACAGATGCGCTACTTGCAGAATTGGAAGCCGATAAATTCGATGCGATCATTTTAAACTTCGCCAATCCGGATATGGTGGGCCACAGCGGCATGCTTGAGCCGACAATCAAAGCGATTGAAGCGGTGGATGAATGCTTGGGCCGTGTTGTGGATAAAATTTTGGAACTTGGCGGAGCGGCCATCATCACAGCAGACCATGGCAATTCCGATGAAGTGCTGACTTTGGAAGGCAAACCAATGACGGCCCATACAACAAATCCAGTGCCGGTCATAGTGACAAAACAAGGAATTACATTGAGAGAAAATGGAATTTTAGCTGATTTGGCACCAACCATGTTAAAATTATTAAATATTGAACAGCCTGAAGAAATGACAGGACAACCACTATTCTAATAATGGAAAAAGCATCTTAAAAAAATTTAATATAGAGGAGAATGGATATGCCATTTATTACACAAGTATATGCACGCGAAGTATTGGACTCTCGCGGTAACCCAACAGTAGAAGTGGAAGTTTTCACTGAATCCGGTGCCTTTGGACGGGCCATCGTTCCATCCGGTGCATCCACTGGTGAATATGAAGCAGTGGAATTGCGCGATGGCGACAAATCCCGCTTCTTAGGCAAAGGGGTACTGAAAGCGGTAGAAAACGTCAATACCATCATTGCGGATGCATTGGAAGGCAACTATTCCGTGTTGGATCAAGTGGAAATCGATAACGCATTGATTGAACTTGACGGCACTGAAAATAAAGGCAAGCTTGGCGCCAACGCGATTTTAGGCGTTTCCCTTGCTTGCGCACATGCTGCAGCAAATTACTTGGATATTCCTTTATATCAATACCTTGGCGGCGTAAACGCAAAACAATTGCCTGTCCCAATGATGAACATTTTAAACGGCGGTGCACATGCGGATAACAACGTGGACATCCAAGAATTCATGATCATGCCGGTAGGAGCAGAATCTTTCCGTCATGCATTGCGCATGGGGGCAGAAATCTTCCATAATTTAAAAGCGGTATTGAAAGAAAAAGGCTACAACACAGCTGTTGGTGACGAAGGTGGTTTCGCGCCAAACTTAAAATCCAATGAAGAAGCGATCCAAGTGATTTTGGAAGCGATCGAACGCGCTGGATACAAACCAGGCGAAGAAGTGCGGCTTGCATTGGACGTTGCATCTTCTGAACTATATAACAAAGAAGATGGCAAATATCATCTTGCTGGTGAAGGCGTAGTAAAAACTTCTGAAGAAATGGTGGATTGGTACGAAGAATTAACTTCAAAATACCCAATCATTTCTATTGAAGACGGCTTGGATGAAAACGACTGGGAAGGCCATAAATTATTGACTGAGCGCATCGGCCATCGCGTGCAGCTTGTAGGTGACGACTTGTTCGTAACAAATACAAAACGACTTGCCCGCGGTATCGAACAAGGTGTAGGCAATGCCATCTTAATTAAAGTGAACCAAATCGGTACATTAACTGAAACTCTTGATGCGATTGAAATGGCAAAACGCGCCGGCTACACAGCCATCATTTCCCACCGCTCCGGCGAATCTGAAGACTCAACAATTGCGGATATTGCCGTAGCCACAAACGCTGGCCAAATCAAAACAGGCGCTCCTTCCCGCACAGACCGCGTCGCAAAATACAACCAATTATTGCGCATTGAAGACCAACTCGGCTCAACTGCTCAATATCTTGGAATTAAGTCTTTCTATAATTTGAAATAATTGAAGATGCCCAATTCCCTACTCGTGGGGATTGGGCTTTATTTTTTGAGAAATCTTCAAGGGGAATTCGATAATGCAAAAATGAACTGCTGGGAAAGGAAGAAATCCGCCGAAATTCGAAGGAAATTCGCCATTTTGAATCAAGAATCCGCCAATGCGAAAAAATAGGTCACTGTGAAGTAAGAAATCCGCCAAAAATGAAGAGAAATCCGCCGCTCTGAATCAAAAATCCGCCAAAGCAAGGAAGAAATCCGCCATCGCGAAAAAATAAGCCACAAAGAGGGGAGAAACCCGCCAAAACTTGAGAGGAATCCGCCATACTAAGATAAAAATCCGCCAAAGCAAGGAAGAAATCCGCCAACGCGAAAAAATAAGCCACTGAGAGCGAAGAAATCCGCCAAAACTCGAGAGGAATCCGCCATACTAAGATAAAAATCCGCCAAAGCAAGGAAGAAATTCGCCAGTGAGAAAAAATAAGCCACAAAGGGGGGAGAAATCCGCCAAAACCCGAGAGGAATCCGCCATACTAAGATAAAAATCCGCCAA
>ERZ777010.306-NODE-306-length-57476-cov-9.443531_pt1 | contig 57476 bp, 60 predicted proteins | sample MGYA00374963_ERZ777010 | MGnify/ENA primary metagenome ERZ777010 (study PRJEB29309, sample SAMN06268256) | bioreactor metagenome | isolation source: Joint BioEnergy Institute, California, USA | place: USA:Joint BioEnergy Institute, California, USA | collected...
GCGGCCTAACGGCCGGGGGTTTTTTAAGTGTCTACAAAATGGGGTCTTGACCACTGCGGACCGAGGGTGGTTTTTCGGCATTCCCGTCTCGTGTGCAGTCAATCCTTGCCTTTGCTTACGTCCAGCGTGGGGTGCATGAAACGTTCCCTGCCCACATCCCTGTCGTTCAGCAAATCGCGGTTTTCCTCGGTGTTCCAGCCGATGTCGTTGGTCGGATGGACCCAGCGCTCCCCTGCCATCACGGCCGGGTCCGTGTCCGTCGACCACTGGTTCAAAGGGGATTGGGGGGAGTTGTAAAAGCTGTCGCCAATCACAACGCCAAACTCGTTTATGAAGGGCTTTTGCATCGAACGGTTGGCTTTCTTGTAGTCAGGCGCGCTGATCTGATGGGGAAGTGTCCCATCCATGGACACATCCTTGACTTTCGCTTTTTGGCCGCTGTCTTCCTTGTTTTCCATCCGCTACCCTCCTCGCTGGGGAAAAAGTCTGCATGCCGGGCCGCAAAACCGCTGTCAGCCTGGCGGGAATTGCGCGTTAGCGGTTTTCTTTTAATCGCTCTTGTGGTTCACTATTGATGGAACCGTCGGGACGAATGGCAGCGGATTTCGCTTTTGCCCCGCGGATTTCAGAGGTTTTTCCGAAGTTTTTTTCCTTGTTGCGCACCATGCGATTTCCCTCCTTGAATGGAAAGAACATCCTGCAAAAGCTGAGTGCAGGCGACTGCAGATAGTATGACCCGCTTGAAACCCATACATGAAGAAGCATTTTACCAGGAAAGGAATTGATCAAATGGCAAAAGGCAAAAAGCGTCCGAACCAGCGGCCGCAGGCTGAACCGCACGCGGCGGAAGCGGCGAAAAGCGGACACAGCCTGAAGGAGATGCTGGATGAAAACGCACTGGACAAACTGAAGCAGTTGGAAAGGAAGATGAGGGAAGAACAGGAACGGAGGGCGCGCGAGGCGGCTGAAGCGAGGCGGCGCGAGCAGGAAGAGCGGGAGCGCAACAAGAGCTTTGCGGAGCTGCTGGAGGAGTACGAGAAAAAGGGAGGGGGCAAGTACGGTTGAAGCAGGAGAATGGCAACCGGCCTGACGGGCAAACGGCACGGCCTGACACCTCCCGAAACGGGTTGATGAAAAAGCGCCGACTGCAGCTGAGAGAGGAGGGCATCCGCGAGCGCGGCCGGCAGGTGTTGGCGCGCCTGGGCAAAAAAGAACCCCGGCAGTGATTTTTTCCTTTTTTCCTCCATATAGCTGTTAAGAGGAAAGGAGGGAGAGCATGGGGATCTTCTTGCTCCTGGTCAGTCTCCTATGCGTGGCGGCGGGAACCTGGAGGCTGATTGGCATCTACAAGGCCGGCAAGGATTACAGCAAGCCGCTTTGGTGGAGCGTGACAGGAACGGGGATCGCGCTCTTTTTCCTGCTGAAAATCATCACCGACGTGGTTTTCGGGCTTGCGAATTCTTTCCTTGGAATCAGTTGAATATGAATGATACGGAAAATGATTTCCTGGGAAGGAGTCATGATCCGATGATTCGTTTTGACGGTTCCAATGCGCTTTCCTTTGTCCAGCCCGGCGAGTGGGAAAAGCTTGCCCGGGAGGTTGGACAGGCACACGACATGCTGCACAATCGAACGGGACCGGGAAACGACTGCCTGGGCTGGCTGGACCTGCCGGTTGCGTACGACAAAGGGGAATTGGCCCGGATCAAGCAGGCGGCTGCGCGGATCCGCTCCGACTCCGACGCGCTGCTGGTGGTCGGCATCGGCGGCTCCTGCCTGGGGGCGAAGGCGGCGCTGGATGTGCTCACCCACAGTTTTTTCAACCTGCTGCCCCGTTCCAGAAGACAGGCCCCGGAAATCTACTTCGCCGGCAACAGCATGAGCCCGGTCTCCCTGGCCCACCTGCTGGACGCGTTGGAGGGAAAAACCGTGTCGATCAACGTCATTTCCAAATCGGGAACGACCGTGGAATCGGCGCTTGCCTTCCGCATCCTGCGGGAATGGCTGGAGAAAAGGCTGGGGCGGGAAGCTGCCCGCAAGCGCATTTACGCCACGACCGACCGATCGCGGGGCACCTTGCGCAAGTTGGCGGAACAGGAAGGGTATGAGCGGTTTGTCATTCCGGACGACGTCGGCGGACGCTACTCGGTCTTGACGCCGGTGGGACTGTTGCCGATCGCCGTGGGCGGAGCCGACATCGACGCCCTGCTGCAGGGAGCGGCTGATGCCCGTCAGGAGTACCAGGACGCCCGGCTGGAAGCGAACGTCTGCTACCGGTATGCCGCCTTGCGCAATGCGCTGTACCGCGGGGGCAAACAGGTGGAGCTTTTGGTCAGCTACGAACCGCAGTTCCGCGCGTTTGCCGAGTGGTGGAAGCAACTGTTTGGCGAATCGGAGGGAAAGGACGGAAAGGGAATTTTTCCGGCTGCGGCTGATTTTACCGCGGACCTGCACTCCATGGGCCAGTATATCCAGGAAGGCCGGCGCCTGCTGTTTGAGACGGTGATCGCGGTGGAGAAGCCGGCCGTCGATCTGCAGGTGGGGGAGGCATCGGCGGACGACGGCTTCGCGTTTCTCGCGGGAAAAGGGATGGACTACATCAACAAAAAAGCGTGCGAAGGCACGGTTCTGGCACACGTTGACGGCGGGGTGCCCAACCTGAAACTGGAGATTCCCGAGGCCAGCGCCTACCACCTTGGCAGCCTGTTTTACTTTTTTCAGAAGGCATGTGCGATCAGCGGCTATCTCTTGGGAGTCAACCCGTTTGACCAGCCGGGCGTGGAGCGGTACAAAGCCAACATGCTGGCGCTCTTGGGAAAACCGGGCTACGAACAGCAAAAAGCAAAACTGGAAGTGAGGCTACGTGGAAAATAAAACCTATCTGACGGTAAAGGAAACGGCAGCCTACCTTTCTCTGCCGGAGTCGTTCATTCTGGAAAAAATCAGGGAAGGCCGCATTCGCGCCGTACACGACGGCAACGAATACGTGGTGAACAAGGAGCAGTTCCGGCACCATCTGGATGAACTGCAAAAGCTGCGGGAGTGGGAGGCCATGGAGCGAAACGAACCCATTCCGGAGAGCTATGACGTAAAGGACGAGGACTGAGGCGGGAAAATCCTTGCCAGCTCGTCCTCATGAAGAATATACTGGGATTGTGCACAATTTGATAAATGTTCCTTGGCGAGCAACTTGGGGAGTCCCACATGCGGGGCTGAGAGGACGGAAGCAACGGCCGTCGACCCATTGCACCTGATCCGGGTCATGCCGGCGAAGGGAAAGGGTTGCGAGAGAACATGCGCTTGATGGATGGCAATGGTGCGTGTGAAGCCCGCCTTTTCCTTTCTGGAAGTGGCGGGCTTTTTTCCATATCAGCATGTCCGAGCCGATGCCCGCGATAGGGTGCTCGCCCGTTGAGCGTACGAACAGTTTTTGCAAAAGGAGAGGTGGAACATGGGCACTTGTCTGGTAGTCGGCGGAGGAATTGTCGGGTTGAGTCTGGCGTATGAGTTTTCGCGCCGGGGAATGGAGGTCACGCTGGTCGAACAGGGAGAGTGGGGCGGACAGGCCTCATCGGCTGCGGCGGGCATGCTGGCCCCGCTGAAGGAATTTCCCGAACCGGGTCCGCTGTTGGATTTGGGACTGGAATCCCTGCGTCTGTATCCGGAGTGGGTGAGAGAACTGGAAGAGCGGACGGGAAGAAGCGTGCAGCTGAGTTTGGACGGACTGCTCACCGTGGCGTTTGCAGGCGAGGAAGAATGGCTTGCGGCCCGGTTCAAACGGCAAAAGGAAGCCGGTCACGACGTCCGCTGGCTGACGGGGAAAGAGGCAAGGGAGCTGGAGCCGATGCTCAGCGACCGGATTGTGGCCGCGGTCTATTCGCCGCAGGAAGGGCACGTCAACAATCGCACGCTGCTCGATGCGCTGGTTACTGCTTGCCGTCTGCAGGGAGTGCGGCTTTTGCCGGGATGCGTGGTGAGCAGGCTGAACACGGCTGGCGGGCGCGTCACAGGCGCGGAAACGACCGCCGGTTCGCTGGCAGCGGACCTGACGGTGATCTGCTCCGGAGCGTGGAGCGGCCTGATGCTGGAAATGTTGGGCGTGTCTGTTCCCATTCGCCCGGTGCGCGGCCAGGTTGCGGCCGTATCTTCGGCCGGCATTCCGCTGCGCAGGGTGGTTTTCGGCAGCGCAGGGTACCTGACGCCGAAAAAAGATGGCAGAATCGTGCTGGGAGCGACCGAGGATGAAAGCGGTTTTCAGCGGGAAGTGACGCTGGCCGGATTGACCAGTGTGCTGCAGAGCGTCATGCCTTATGTTCCGGCGCTTGAGCAGGCTGCTTTTCTCTCGGCCTGGGCGGGGCTGCGCCCTGCTTCCGGCGACGGAAAGCCGCTGATTGGACGGGTTCCCGGCTGGGACGGGCTGTATTTGGCCAGCGGTCATTTTCGCAACGGCATTCTGCTTTCGCCTGTTACCGCCAAAAAAATGGCGGATCTGTTGCAAGGCGGGCGGGAGGAAGCGCTCCAGCCGTTTGCGCCGGGCCGCTTTTAAGCAATCGCGGGAAAATGGGCGTCTTTCCCTTGGAAAATAGACACCTCCCCATGGGCCCCTGTATATGGTAGTAAAGAAATACCAGAAGGGGAGGAAGTGTCCATGGAATCAGAAAAAAATCTGTACCGGGCTGACATCCAGACGGTCAGCTTGTTAAAGGATATGCGCCAGACCGTCCATAATATCTGCAGGGAGCATGCTGACCAGAAAGTGCGGATCGAGGCCATTGACGGTCAGGTTTTTGAGGGAGTCATCATCGATTACGACGACCAGAACGTGTACCTGGAAGTGGAAGAGGAGGAAGAGGAAGAAGAGTATGTTCCCCGGGAGGTGTCCGCCCGCTCCCCCTACCATGCCTCCTGGAGGGCAATGCCTGCCTACCCCGGTCCTCCTTTCCCCTATCCTGTTCTCGCCAGTTTCGGACCGTATCCCGGGTATCCGGGGTTTGGAGGCGGGTTTCCCTCCTTTCCGGAATTCGGGTACGGAACGGAAAATCCGTACGGCTACTTTCAGATGAATCCATACGGTTACCAGCCAAACATTCCGCCCGGCCAGGTCAGCCCATACAGCGGCAAGGCTTCCAAGGGGCAGGCCAGCCCGGCGGAATCGGGCAAAAGCCAGGTAAGTCCCTACACCGGCAAGGAATCTCCTGCACAAGTGAGTCCATACAGCGGCGGAAAGGAATCGCCCGGTCTGGTCAGTCCGTTTGGCGCCGGGAACGAACCGCCCGGTCTGGTCAGTCCGTTTGGCGTCGGGAACGAACCGCCTGGTCTGGTCAGCCCGTTCGAGGATGTCCGCCCGTTTCCCCCGTATTACGCACCGGTTCCGCCGTACATGTATCCCGTTCCCGTACCGCTCCCGCCTGTCAAGCACAAGAAAAAGCGCCGCCGCTGCAAAAAGCGCAGAGTGATTCCGCTCGCCCTGTACACTTTGTTGACGATTACACTGGTGTAAAGGAAGCATCATTTCCAGGCATGGCGCCACAGCTTCCCGCCGGGACGGGGAAGGGACCGCCCCGTCCTGGCAGCGAGGCTTTTTTGTGAATTTGGGAGTACAACCGCCTGCATTGACGCACACTATCTGTGTAGCAACTGACAAAGGCAGGGGATCGGATTTGCAGGAAATACAAGGCACAAGCTTGCCGGGAACGCGCGCAACTTACGGCTACTTCCGGGAGGCGCTGGAGCCCAACGGGTTTGTTTTGGCCAACTGGGACTACGAGCGCGGTTACCTGGACAAGCAATTGGATGACCAGGGAATGGTTTTTTTGCGGATTCCGGTAAAGGTTCTTCAGGGGGAACTGGACAGCTCCGACGCCTGGCTGGAGATGGGGGTGCCTTTTGTCATCAAGCACGTGTACCAGACCGGGGTGGAAACCAACACCGGCTACGTCGAGCCGCTTGCTTCCTCCTTGATGAACCAGTTTCAGGAGCCGGTGGACAAGGATGCCCCGATTGAGGAAAGATGGGTGCAGCAAGCGGAGCAAATTGTCCGGCAGCTGGAAAAAATCTTTGCGTGAACGGCGGGTCTGTGCGGACTCGCTTTTTCTTTTGTCTTTTTTTCTTCCTTTCCGGGAATCAGGTTGCGCGATTCCGCCATATCCGCTACAGTACAGTAAAGAAAACTTGAACTGTGCGCAAAGAGCCTGGTTGGACAAAAAGAGGGTGGACTAACGATGAAAATCGCAACAGTATTGCGCAATGATGACTACACACGCGAAGTGGAGCAGGAGTTGAAGGCGAAGTTGCGGGCAGCAGGCGGCGCGTTCTGCTTCGTGGAGGGGCCGGAGGCGATGCCGGACATGGTGATTTCCATCGGCGGCGACGGGACGATGTTGGAGGCGGTGCACCAGTACGGCATGCTGCCGGCTTACGTGGGCATTCACACCGGCCATCTGGGATTTTACGCCGATTGGCGGCCGGAAGAGCTGGATCAGTTCGTGCGGTTGGTGATCGAGGAGAAGAATCCCCACGTGGTGGAATATCCTACGGTGGCGTGCCAAATTATCACGAAGGACGGGCAGGTATACCACAAATGGGCGTTGAACGAACTGGTGCTGCGGAACCATTTCCTGTCCACGCTGGTGGTTTCGGTCTACATAAACGGAGTTGAACTGGAAACGTTTCGGGGAGACGGATTGATCGTTTCTTCTCCCTCGGGCAGCACAGCCTACAACAAAGCCGTCAACGGAGCGATTGTCCATCCTTCCTTTGAGGCAATACAGCTTTCGGAGATCGCATCGATCAACAACCAGGCCTACCGTACGATCAACAGTTCCCTGGTGCTGCCCAAACACCATGAAGTGGAACTGTTTGTCAAGAACCCGGAAATCATGATTGGCCTCGATCGCGAGCAGGGGGTCTGGAAGGATGTGCATTCCATCGTCTGCCGCGTGGGCACCGGCAAGATCCGGTTTGCCCGGTACAAAAAGCTGACGTTCTGGAGCCGGGTGCGCAATTCGTTCATAACGGGATAGAAAAAAGGAGAGGGTACCGTGAAGAAGGTGGGACACGTCCAGATGCTTTTCCGCCATCCGGTCAAGGCGATGCGCGGCGAACAACTGCAAACGTGCCGGGTTGACCGTTTTGGCTTTTACGGCGACCGCAGTCATTACTTTCTGGATGAATCGCGCGGCGGCAGGTACCTGAGTGCGGACCGTGTGCCGGCACTGCTGGGCTACCAGGCGACGATGCCCAATGAGTGCGGTGGGGAACAGTATCCGCCGGTTCAGGTGGTGGCCCGGGATGGCAGCGTGCACGACTGGGGAGAATCGCTTTTTGCGCATGTGCATAAGACGGTGGGCGGGCCGGTTCGGCCTGTTCGCAGCACCCCGCAGGAAGGCGGGAAGAACTGGGAGGATCACATTTTGCTGGTGACCGATGCATCTCTTCGGGAGATTGCCCGCCTGGCGAAAGTGGAGCCGCTTGATCCGCGGCGGTTTCGCGCCAATCTCGTGATCGCCCTGGATGAGGATGCCCCTTTTGCGGAGGATGCCTGGATCGGCAAACAACTGAGGGTGAACGACGTAATGCTGAAAGTGAGCAAACCGTGCGACCGCTGCATGTATGTAAACATAGATCCCGATACGCTTGCGATCAACCCGGCCGTCCTGAAAGCATGCCATCAGCACCACGGCAACGCGTTCGGCGTGTACGCATCCGTAGTCGCGCCGGGAACGGTGAGTGCGGGTGACGCGGTTTTTCTAGCAGAATAGGGAAAAAGGCGCCTGCAACAGGGAGAATCCCCCTGCAGACGCCTTTTTTTCTTTGGCCCCGATCCCCAACCTTGCCGGTAGTGAACTAACGCAGCTGTTCATACACTTCCCGCAGGTTGGTATAGCCGGCCTGCAACGCTTTGGCCAGGAATTTGCCCCAGAGCGCGCCCGCCGCCACGGCATCGCAGTACGCATGGTGGCGGCGGGAAATGGGGATGTTGTGCAAGGCGCACAAAGCGTCGAGCGAGCCGTTGCCGACCGGGCTGCTGAGCAAGCGGATCAACAGCATCGTATCCAGAGTCCGATGGGTAAACGGGCGCTTTCCGATTTTCCAGAAGGCTGCGCGGAAAAACTCCCGCTCATGGTGTGAATGGTGGGCGACCAGCGGCCGATTGCCCACGAACTGGAAGAAGCGGGAGAGGGAGGAGACGAGATCGGGCGCGCTGGCCGCCATTTCATTGGAGATGCCCGTCAGCGCCGTGATGTGCGGCGGAATGGGACGGTTGGGATTGACCAGCGTGTAAAAGGAATCTCCCAACAGCAGGCGCTCTCCCTTCATCGCCACAGCTCCGATGGAGAGGATTGCGTCCCCGCGATCGGGATAAAATCCCGTCGTTTCGATATCCACCACCACCACCTCGAGATCGCGAAGCGGCATGTCGAGGCCTGTATCCGCCTCGCGCCTCAGCTTGTGGAGAGCGCGAAGATAGGCCAGGTGCTCTTTTTCTTCACTGACGGAACCCGTTCTCCATGCGCCCAGTTTGCCAGTCGTCTCCCGATTCAAGTTCCACAACCGGCCGAAAAGCTCCCATTTTGCCATAACAAGTCCTCCTAACCTTCGAACACAGTGGGAAGTTTTGCCGTCATTCGCTGCAGGCGAATCGCCAGTTTCATGGCGCTGCGGGCAAAGGAGGTCGTGGAAGGCGACATTTCCTTCAACTTGATGTAGCTCAAGCTGGCGTACCGGTCTCCCGGCCAGTGCAGCGGCGTGACCAGGCGCAGCCCGAGCAGCGGGCGAAAATGGCTTTCCACCTCGTCGCAAAAGGCGGGGCTCCAGATGCCGCGTTCCCGCAGCTGCGCCAGCCTTTCCAGGGTGGAACTGGCAAAGATGCCATGCGCGAGGGCAAACTGTCTCACGCAGTTGACGATGGGAAGATAGACGCCGTATTTCAGGTTGACGGCTCCGCGGTAGCGTCCCTGCACCTCCGGCAGGACTCGCCCGAACAGCCCGAGGGGAACGCGGTAGTACAGCGTGTTGCTGACCAGGCGATTGATCAGGTGCGGGTTTTCTGTCAAAAGCAGGCGAAACTTCTCCCGGACCGGTGCCAGAAGCGATGTTTCGCCGCAAAGCACACGCACGTCACTGGCCAGCAGCAGGTAGCGGGCGTTTTCCCAGCTCGGGTCGGCCGTCCAGCTCTCCAGCATCTCCAGCCAATGGGCAATGCTGCCCCTCCAGCGGCGGGAGACACAGGTGACATTGCCGTGGCAGGGGGGATAGCCCGTGATCTCCAATCCCTGCACAATGGTCGCGCCCAGCAGGTGAAAGTAACCCTCCACCCGCTCCTTTTCCGCATCGTTCAGGTATTAGGGAAGCTCGTAGATCAGCCCGTTGTCCTGATCGCTGACAATCGCCTGTTCCGAACGTCCCCCGCTGCCAAACTGGAGGAAAGCAAAAGGGAAGGGAGGACTTCCCCATCCCTTTTTTTCCAGTTCCCTGACGGAAAGGGCCACGCCCTGGCGAATCAAGTTGTCCTGAATCAGATTGACGACGACCACCAGCGGAGCCAGTTCACCGGCGCGTTTGATGGACTTGAGCGGTTCAAGGTCGAGAAGCTCGCGGCGAATGCGCGCAAGCTCCTGGAACGTGGTTGCCTGTTTGATCCTCTCCAGCTGTTCAGGAGAGAGTGTGAGAGGTGACAGACGAGTTGTTTTTGTTGGCGGGAGAAAGGAGTTCCGGGTATCCGTATACTCCGTGTTCGCTGACGTCAAGGCCAACCACCTCTTCTTCCTCGGTAACTCGAAGACCTATGGTTGCTTTCAGCACGTACAGAATGACAAAGGCGACGATCGACACGTAAACGATGGAACCTGCCAGACCGATCAATTGCACGCCCAGCTGCTGAAAACCGCCGCCGTAGAACAGACCGGGTCCGCCTACGCCAACTTTTTCCGCCAGTTCAGGAGTGGCAAACAATCCGGTGGAGAGGGTTCCCCAAATACCGGCGACTCCGTGGACAGAGAAGGCGAAGATCGGGTCGTCAATTCCTTTTCGATCAAACCAGATGGAGGTATAGAATGTGAGGATTCCTGACACGGCGCCGATGACGACGGCTGCCCAGGGTTCCACAAAGGCGCAGGATGCGGTGATCGCCACCAGTGCGGAAAGCACGCCGTTCAACATGCTCGGAATGTCCGCCTTGCCCATGACGATCCAGGCGATGGCCAGCGCAGCGACTGCGCCTGCTGCCGTGGCCAGGTTGGTCGTCATGGCCACGTAGCCGAAAAATCCGTCTTCGGTGCTTACCGTGGAACCGGCGTTAAAGCCAAACCAGCCAATCCAGAGGAACAACACACCGAGCACGGAATACACCTGGTTGTGACCGGGAATCAGGTTGGAACTGCCGTCGCGGTTGTATTTGCCGATCCGCGGTTTCAGCAGGATTGTGGCAATCAAGGCGACAATGGCGCCCTGCAGGTGGACGACCGTGGAACCGGCAAAGTCCTGCATGCCCATCTCCGCCAGCCAGCCTCCGCCCCAGACCCAGTGCCCCACAACGGGATAGATAAGTACGGTAAACAGAACACTAAAGATGAAATAGACCGATAATTTGGCGCGTTCGGCAAACCCGCCGAAGGCGATTGCCAGGGAAACGGCGCAGAAAGCCAGCTGGAACAGGAACAAAATGCTGACCGGCACGGCGGATCCGGAATAGACCGAGAAGGAAGCTTCTGCCTGTTCTGGTGACCCGTCGAAAAAGAACCCTGTCAATCCGAGAAAAGAGTTGCCGTCTCCAAAGGTCAGACCGAATCCCAACGCCCAGAAGGAAAGCGAGCAGATCCCAAACGTCAGGATCTGTTTTCCGGCGATGTGGCCGGCGTTTTTCATTCTGGTGGAGCCTGCCTCAAGAAGCGCAAACCCCATTTGCATCATGATGACGAGCAGGGCAGAGAGCATTACCCATGTGGAATCAATGCGCGAGACGAGCTGTTCCAATGCGGAAGAATCCATTCTGACCACTCCTTTGTGTTAGAAAATGTAACATATAAATTTTATATGTGAGATTATATGACATAAGAAAAGGGAATGCAAACCTTTTTTCATAAAATATGAAATGCGATTTCTTTGCGATTTCTTTTCTGGCAGGCGGGCAAAAGTGCTGTATACTGGATATGATCGTTTGATGTTGGAATCAATCGGCTGCACGGGACGCCGAAAACAGCAGGAAGGTGGAGCGATTTGAGGGGAACGGACTGCGTGATCATCGTCGAGGGAAAAACGGACAGGGAGCGTCTGAGACAGGTGCTGGCAGAGCCGGTGGAGATCCTCTGCACCTACGGTTCCTACAGCGTGGAGAAGGCAGAGCGCCTGGCCCGGTTGACAGAGGAAGCGGAGGAAGTGTTTTTGTTCATGGATGAGGATGAAAGCGGCTGGAAATTGCGGCGTCTGCTGCAGGAGGAAATTCCCTGCGCGCAGCATTTGCACACGCAGAGAATGTACGGCGAAGTGGCGCGGACGCCGCTGGACGTGCTGTCTGAAATCCTGGAACGCGCAGGATTTGCCGTCAGAAAAGGATAAAAAGCCTTATTCCCGGCCATAACAAGAGTATACGGCATTGTATACGGCATTTTTGGAGGTGCAGGGGATGAATGGTTTCATATCCTTTTTCAATCGGCTGAACATCTGGTACTGGCTGCTTGGCATTTTTATCGTCCATATCTTGCTGTATCTTGCGCTGGGGACGGATACCTGGCTGGCCACGTCGCTTCTGGCCACAGCCTTTTACGGCGTGTTGCTTTTGGTCGGCAAACTGATCGCCAGCCGCTACGGAAACAAGGAAGGAAACAGGTAGGCCAGGCACGGTCGGGCAGCGGAAGCTTTGCTCACATGAGTCCGTACTGCATCGCCAGAATGATTCCCCCCAAAATCCAGACGTAGACGGCAAAGCCTTTCATCGAGCCGGTGCTGATGATTTTCAGCATCCAGCGGATGGCGAAGTATCCGGAGATGGCGGCGCAAATGGTGCCGACCAGCATGGGAATCAGGGTGGCGGTGTCGGGAGGATGTTTCACCAGCTTTGCGGTCTGCAGGGCGCAGGCGCCAAGGATTGCCGGCAGGGAGAGCAGAAAGGAGAAGCGGGCAGCATCCGCCCGCTCGATTCCGCGCAACAGGGAGCCGGCAATGGTCAATCCGGAGCGGGAGATGGCGGGCAGAATGGCAGCCCCCTGCAAGGTGCCGATGAACAGGGCGTCCGCATAGCCGATCTGGTCAAAGCGGCGATTTCCCTTGCGGATGGATTCCACCGACCACAGGATCAGGCCCGTGGCGAGGAACTCCCATCCGATGGTGACGCCTGAGCGGGAGATCTCTTCAAAGTAGTCTTCAAACAACAGGCCGATGACCGCTGTGGGAATGGTGCCGGCCACCAGCAGGCGGGCCAGCCTGCCCGTGGGATCTGCGACCAGTTCCCTGATTTGCGGCCAAAACACGATGACCACCGCAAGCAAGGTTCCGAAGTGAAGCATCGTGTCAAACATCAGGCCGATTTCCTGCAGTCCGAACAACTGTCTGAACAGCACGAGGTGTCCCGTGCTGGAAATGGGCAAAAATTCAGTCAGACCCTGGACGATGCCAAGGAAGATGTGTTCGATGAGCACCATCACGGGAGGCTTCACTCCTTTTTGTTGGATAAGTCCGGTATTGTCATATGTATGTCCAAATTTTAAAGACTTGCCTGAGTTGGCGAAAAATGCGCGTGCCGCGGCAGAAAAAGCCGGCGTGACAGGGCGGGTTTTGTGTGCATCAACAGACGAGAGCGAGGAATCGAGGTTGAACGGAAAACAACAGGGAAAACCGCAAGCAGGAACCGGCCGGCTGCAGGCAGGGATGGTTCTGGAGATGAAGGTGGCGCGGAAAAAGGAGATCGGTTACTTCCTGGAAAGCGACGGGGAAGAGGTTTTTCTCCATCGGAAGGAAGCGGAAGGCAGGCTAAAGCCGGGAGATGCGGTTCGGGTGTTTTTGTACCATGACCACGAGAACCGGCTGGCTGCGACCATGGCCATGCCGCACGTCGGATTGGGCGAGTACGGCTGGCTGGAAGTGGTGGGCATGTCGGCCCGGCTGGGGGTTTTTCTCGACAACGGGATCAACAAGGACCTGTTGCTGTTTGTCGATGACCTGCCCAAGCTTAGGGAAGAATGGCCGCGCCCGGGCGACCGCGTGCTGGTGACGTTGAAGCAAGACAAGCTGGGAAGGCTTTTGGCCAAGCCCGCCACCGAAGCGGAGATCAGCAAAATCGCACGGCCGGCTGACCCGGGCATGAAAAACAGGCAGGTGGAGGCAACCGTCTACAAGGTGATCCAGGCCGGCGCCTTCCTGTTGACAGAGGATGAACACATTTTGTTCCTGCATCGCGATGAAATGACGGAACGGCTGCGACTCGGCCAGACGGTGCGCTGCCGGGTGACCTTCGTCCGCGAAGACGGGCGGATGAACGGGTCGATGCTGGAGCGCAAGGAAGTGAAGTACGAGGAAGATGCCCGGAAGCTGTTGCGCTATTTGAACGGGCGCGGCGGAGCGATGCCGTACACCGACGATACCCCGGCCGAGGTCATCCGGGAGAAGTTCCAGATGAGCAAAGCCAGCTTCAAGCGGGCGATGGGCAAACTGTTGAAGGAACGAAGGGTGGAACAAAAAGACGGCTGGACGAGGTTGGTCAACCATGAGACAGTGACGTCCGGTGCGGATCAAGGATAGGGCAAAAAGAAAACCTCCCGCGGCTGGCAGGCTGCTTTGCGGGAGGTTTTTGCCGGAAACCGCTCTCTGACAGCAACATATCTGTGATCGAACCGCTCTCCTTCTTGCCTTACGCGGAGATTTTACCCGACTGCTTCCGGCGGCTTTTCACCAGGGAGAAGGCGTAGGCGAGCGCCAGCAGGGCTAGGCCGGGCCAATCGGTCTGCCAGCCCGGGATGACGGCGAGAATGCCGCCGATGATCGCGGCCAGCCGCTCCAGCGGGTTCATTTTCGTCATCCAGTGGCCGATCAATCCGGCACCGACGCCAATCATGCCGAGCACGGCGGTAATCATCGCCCAGACGGCGCCGAGAAAGCTGGTGCCGATCATCAAAAGGGCCGGAGAAACCACGAAGATGTACGGAGCCATGAAAGCGGCGACGGCCAGGCGGGTCGATTCCACACCGGTTCGCATCGGACTTGATTTGGCAATTCCGGCCGCCGCAAACGCGGCGAGGGCGACGGGAGGGGTTATGTCCGCGACGATTCCGAAATAGAAAGTGAACATGTGGGCGGCGATTTCCGGAACGCCCAGCTGCACCAGGGACGGCGCGGCGATCGTCGAGGTGATGATGTAGTTGGCGGTTGTCGGCGTTCCCATCCCCAGAATCAGGGATGCGATCATGGTGAAAAAGAGAGTGAGGAAAAGGTTTCCTCCCGCCAGGTCAATCAGGCCGTTGGCCAGCTTCAGTCCCACTCCGGTCAGGGTGACGGTCCCGACGATAATCCCGGCACAGGCGGTGGCGGCGATAATTCCCAGTGACGTGCGCGCCCCTGCGGCAAGCGCCTCCAGGATGTCGGAAAGGGACATGCGCGTCTCCTTGCGAATCGCCCCTACGAGGACGGTGGAGACAATCCCGATAATCGCGGAACGCTCGGCTGAGACGTTCATCATCAGGGCGGCGATGATGATCAGAATCGGCAACAGCAGGTACGACTTTTTCAGCACTTCCTTCCTGTCGGGAATCTCCTCCCGGGTCAGCCCGCGCAGTCCCAGCCGCTTGGCCTCGAAGTGGGTGATGATCCAGATCCCGGCAAAGTAGAGGATGGCGGGCAGGACAGCGGCCTTGACGATCTCCATGTAGGGAACGCCGATGAACTCGGCCATCAAAAAGGCGGCTGCGCCCATGATCGGCGGCATGATTTGTCCGCCTGTGGAGGAAGAAGCCTCGACGGCTCCGGCAAACTCCGCCCGGTATCCCAGCCGCTTCATCAGCGGAATGGTGAAGGCTCCCGACGTGACCACGTTGGCGACGGAACTTCCGCTGATCGTCCCCTGCAGGGCGCTGGAGAAGACGGCTACCTTGGCCGGACCGCCGATGCGGCGGCCGGCGACGACCAGCGCAAGATCGTTGAAATATGCCCCTACGCCGGTCTTCTCCAGAAATGCGCCGAACAGGATGAACAGAAAGATAAACGTGGAAGAGACGCCAAGCGGCGTGCCGAGAATCCCTTCCATTGTATAGTAGCTGTGCGTGATGATCCGCTGAACGGTGCTTCCGCGATGTTCGAGAAAACCGGGCATGTACGGTCCGAAATAGGTGTAGAGCAAAAAAAGTGCCGCGATGATGGCGATCGGCAACCCGACCACCCGCCGCGCCGCTTCCAGCACGAGCAGAATGGCGATGCCGCCGACAACCAGGTCCAGCGTGGTGTAATTGCCCGCGCGCAGGACCAGCCCTTCGTAGCCAAACACCCAGTAAAGCGTGACCGCGCCGCTCAACAGACAGAGGATCAGGTTGAGCACCCCGATCCTGTCGCTTTTTTTCCGGCTTTTCGCGGAGTAGAGCAGGTAGATCAGGCACAGGCCGAAAGCCAAGTGAATCGAGCGATGGATCTGCAGGGGCAGGGTAAGAAACAGGGTGTAACTGAGTTGATAGACGGAGAAGAGAACCAGCAGGGTGAAAATGATCCACTTCACGGGACCGGAAAACTGGCGCACCGCGGCTTCCTTGTCGTATCTGGCGATCATTTCTTCGATTTCCTGCTGTCTCACGTTGGATGTGCTCATCTAGTAACCTCCCATCACGCTTAGTAGGGACCGTTTTTCAACTTGAATCGCAATCGCCGCCCCCGGTTTGTGGATGGCTTCAAGCGGAATCTCCGTTCCGGAAAACAGCAATGTATGACGAGCCCGAACCTGTCCGATAAACAGGTGCAGGGCGGGAAAGGAACGGTTCATGTGAAGAATGCGAAAATGGCCGTCCTGCATCACCAGTTGCTCTCCCGGCTGCAGTTCGTTTTCCATGCCGATGCCGTAATCGTGAAACGTCATTTCCGTTAAAAGGATTTGTCCGCCCTGGATGCGGTACTTTTCTTCCACCAGGGAGCGATGGATGGAATGAGTCCAGCGAAGGCCAAACGTGGCCCCTTCCGAAACGAGATTGCTCCATACCAGTTCGCGGGTTTTCGCGTCGCGAATGACCAGAGAGGGAAACAGGGGAACGCTGACACACGCAATAAGCAAGAGCATCAAGGGGAGAAGGCGGAGCAACCTCCGCCTTCTCCTGTCCTTTCCTTCCGACTTCGCAAGCATGAACCCTATTTTACGCCTTTTTCATCGAAGTATTTCTTGGCGCCTGGATGAACGGGAATGCTTACCCCTGCCAGGGCGTTTTCCAGCTTGATTTCCTTTGCTTTCGCGTGTCCCAGCTTGTCGGTGTTTTCAAAGATTGCTTTGGTGACGTTGTAGACGAGGTCTTCGCTCAGGTCGGAACGGACGATGAGCATCGATTTGACCGATACCGTTTGCACCTCCTCCGGCACGGTTTGATACGTGTTGGCCGGAATCGTGGTCTTCACGTAGAACGGATATTTGCCGATGATGGCGTCGATTTTGTCCGTGTCGATCGGGATGATTTTCACGCCCGAGGTGACAGCCAGTTCCGTAATGGCTGCGGTCGGCGTTCCGGCGGTCTGGAAGGCGGCGTCCAGTTGGCCGTCCTGGATCGCTTTTGCCGAGTCTGCGAAGGAGAGGCGCTGCAGCTGGACATCATTGAAGGTGAGGCCATACGCTTCCAGGATTTGCTCTGCGTTCTTTTCCGTGCCGCTGCCTGGCGAACCGACCGATACGCGCTTGCCTTTCAGGTCGGCCACGCTTTGAATGTTGCTGTCCGCGGACACGACGATCTGGATCGTCTCGTCGTACAGCGCTCCGATCGCCTGGAACGCGTCAATTTTGCCGTCCTGTTCGAACATGGCGGTGCCGTTGACTGCGTATTCGGCGATGTCGTTCTGGGTAAAGGCGATGTCGGCCTGTTTGTCGCGGAGCAGGCGGATGTTTTCCGCGGAAGCCCCGGTCGATTGGGCGTTTGTCGGAATGCCGGCATTTTTGCTGATTTGCTCCGCCATGCCGCCGCCCAGCGGATAGTAAGTGCCGCCCGTGCCTCCGGTGGCGATGACCAGTTGACTGGGATCGTTGATGCCTGCGCTGCTGCCGCCGGACGAACTGTTGTCGCTGGACGAGCTGCTGCCGCCGGATGAGCTGCTGTCACTGGAATTGGCGGAAGTGTTGCTGTTGGATGAGGCGCTGCCGCCATCCTCGCCGGATGAGCTTCCGCCGCCGCACGCCGTCATCAGCGCAACCGTTAGGAGCAGTGTGAGAGAGAACAGCAAACCGCGCTTTTTCAATTTGAATCCCCCTGCCTTCATCTTTTTTTATACAGAACTATTTTACTATAAAAAATACAAAAATATACAGAAAAGTCAGAAGAAGGAGGAGGAACGTAAGAAATATTTTCCAAAGGAGAAACCGGCAAGACCGCGAAGTAAGGCAGGGAAGAGGTTCAAAAATCAAAAGAATTATGCGAATATTTCAAATTAAAACCTCAATACAGCTTGCTATGATGAGATTGAACAGCATCATCTGCGCAACGGGAAGGAAGGAATGCTGTGCGCGTCAATCGGTTGGTCAGCTTGCTCGTCGTGTGGTTGGTCATCGCAGGGATCGCCTTGTATTCCCAAACTCGCGGTTCGCCCTTCTTCCCCATGGGGAAGGCGGAATCTTCACCCGGCCATCCAGGCGGGACGCTGACGGTTGCCCTGCAAACCGATATTGTTTCCCTCGACCCTGCTTTCGCCTATGATTTTTCCACCATGCCCGTGGTGTGCCAGATCACGGAAGGGTTGCTTCGCTTTGACCAAAATTCCCGATTGGTTCCAAACCTTGCGGAAAAGTGGGAGATGAAGGATGCCAGGACTTACCTCTACACCATACGCAAGGATGTCCGTTTCCACGACGGCACTCCCATGACGAGTGATGACGTGGTTTTCTCGCTGAAAAGAATCATGGATGAACAAACAGGTTCCTATCTTGCCTGGATGTACAGAAACGTGGAATCGATTGAAAAGATTGCGGAGTGGACGGTTCAGGTCAAACTGAAACAGCCGGATGCCTTGTGGAAATTTGTTCCCGCGACCACTGCCGGACACGTCATCAGCAAAAAACACTTTCTCCGCCATCAGGGAAACATCGGCAACGCGGAGAACGGCGTCGTGGGGACGGGTCCCTTTCGCTTCGCCAAGTGGGAGACAGGGTCGGAAATCGTGTTGAAGAGAAACGCGAACTACTGGAACCAGGAAGGAGGACCTTATCTGGATGAAGTGATTTTTCGGGTGGTTCCGAACAAGGAGGCGCATGTCACTGCCGTGAAGTCGGGACATGTCAAGGCCACCTTCTCGCTGCCGGTGGACGTCATGCCGGAAATCGAAAGGCTGGACAATGTCACGGTACAGCAGACAGAAGGGTTTGTCAGCGATTTTATCGCCTTCAACACCAAGCGGAAGCCGTTTGACGAAATCCAGGTGCGCAAAGCGTTCAGCTATGCGTTTGACCACGACCGATACCTGGAGGAAATTGTGAAAAGCTATGGCATCCCGGCCAAAAACGTCCCCATCCACAGCAACATGTGGACGTATGAAAAACACGGCTGGGAGTCCTATTACCGGAATCTTCCCCGCTATGTGAACAATCTCGAAAAAGCGAAAGAGTACCTGGCCCATTCCTCCGTTTCCAACGGTTTCAGCGCGAAAATCCTGACGGACAACACGCCGATCAACCTGAATGCTGCGCTCGCGCTGAAGGCGGCAGTCAAACCGCTGGGAATCGAGTTGAAAATAGAAAAGGTGACGCGAGCGGAACTTACCCAACGATCGCTGGGAGGGACGCGGGATTATGACATCATCGTCCACCATTGGGGCGCTGACATGCCCGATCCTCTGGGCAGCCTGCTACCGCTGTTCCATTCGGATTACGTTGGCAGCGGCGGGGCCAATTATGCCAATTACCAGAACCCCAACGTGGATTGGCTGATCAGCGAAGCCTCCAGCCAAACAAGCGAAGTGAAACGGGCGAAACAGATCCTCTACGCCTTGACGATCATCGCGCTCGACAGCCCCTGGATCGTGCTCGATCATCCCAAGCAAATCCTGGTGATGAACAGGGAGCTGGAAGGTTACACGATCTCCCCGCTCTGGTATTGGGACAGCTTCACCCGAAACATCCGCTACACCGGTTCAGCCCGACAAGAGGGTTTGCCATGATCTTTTCCCAATCTGCATTCACGTTCCTGATCGTCTACGGCATCGTGGGCGGGGTTGTCGGGTTGACCACGCTGGTGTTGATTCTCTTCTCCGAAAGGGAAATGGAGTACCTGAAGGTGGAGAAAAGGAAAAAGGACCTCGAAGTTCTGCTGATCGAATCACAGCTGTCCCACCTGACTTCGCAAATCCGGCCGCATTTTCTCTTTAATGCCCTGAACACGGTGACCTCGCTGATTCGCATTGGCAAGTACGAGGAGGCGGCAGAAGCCATTCACGGCATTTCCTCCCTTTTGCGGCACACTCTCCGCACCAGCCATGATCTCATCAGCATTGACGAAGAAGTCAATTACGTCATGGTGTATCTGCGGATTCAGAAGCTGCGTTTCGGTTCCCGGCTGAACTGGCATGTGGAAGTTGATGAAAGGCTGCGACCGTTTAAAATTCCCGTTTTTCTCATTCAGGCACTGGTGGAAAACGCCTGCAAGTACGGGATTGAATCGTTGGCGGAAGGCGGGGAAATTTCGCTTCGCATCTGGCTGGAAGGCGCGCAGCTGCACATTGAGATCTACAACAACGGCCCCGGAGTGGATAAGCGGATAATCGATGCCTTCAACCGGTGGAAGGAACACGGCATCGAGTCCGATCTGATCGGAATTGGCTTCAAGAATACGCAGCAACGTTTGCAGCACTATTTTCCCAACCGGGGTGACTTGCATATTTTCTCCTGCGAAAAAGGGGCGAGATTTCGGATCACGATCAAGGAGGTGGTTTGAGTGAAGGTGCTTTTGGTCGATGACGAGCCGCTGGAATTGCTGAACTTGCAGGTATTGCTTGAAAAAAGCGGCTCCAACTGTAAAATCAGGACCGCCCGCCATGGTGGGGAAGCCCTGGAGATTCTGGAGTCGGAAGAAGCGGATGTGATCTTTCTGGACATCCGCATGCCGATATTGGACGGCATCCAGGTTTTGGAACGGGTCAGGGCCAATTGGCCGGATACGGAAATTGTGATGATTTCCGCCTACGACGAGTTTTCCTACGCCAGGCAGGCGCTGGAACTGGGAGCCGCCGCCTACCTGCTGAAACCCTTCAGCACGCAGGAGTTTTACCAGACGCTGCAAAAGGTGGAGCGGCGGTGGAGCGAAAAAACCAGGATGAAGCTGATCTTGCGGCAATCCTTGCTGGAAAAGGCGATTCGCAGCGGACAGAGGGTAGACGACCAGTTGTGGGAAGCGCAGTTTGGCTTCGTCCCCAATCTGGCAGCCGTTGTGGAATCGGCTTCGCCCCAGTGGAGAAAAATTTTCGCCGAGAAGCTGAATACCTCCCTCTGCACGATCGCTCCCGAACCGATCGAAGGGGTTGAGCTGATCCTGTCAACAAGCCAGCAGGCTCCCGTCATTCAGGAAGCATTGCTCCGATGCAAACTGCTTTTGCCGGATCAATCGTTCCAGTTTGCCCTGGGGGAGTCGTCCCAACTGCGGGTTGCTTTTCACGCAGCGGTTCGCCAGCTTGCCGAAGCCAAGGATTCGATCACGTCCCGCTGTCTTCGCTTCATCCGGGAAAATTATCAGCGGCCCTTGACGCTGACGGACGCAGCCCAGGCGGTTCATGTGAGTCCCGCGCACCTCAATCGGCTGCTGAAAAAGGAGACCGGCTTTACGTTCGTGGAGATCCTGACAGCGACCCGGATTGAACAGGCCAAGGAGCTGCTCCGGAAAGCGCGGAGCGTCGAATACGTGGCCAACGTCACGGGGTTTAAGAGCGCTGCCTACTTCTCGTCCACCTTTAAAAAAGTGACGGGCCAGTCACCGCGAAGTTTCCGAAAGGGGTAGTGGGATTGTGGCGCATGGACTGGCCAAACAGATTGTTTCCCTCTTGGTTCAAAATGTACCGCCCATGCTGTTCCTGTTGGCTCCGCAAATCGCCTATTCGTTTGGCGTAACGGGAATTTTGGGCTTTACGGCGGCGGGGATGCTCTCCTTTTTCCTCCTGCGGTTCGCCGCATCCAGAAGCAACCTGCTTGTGGCCGAGCAGCCACAACTGCGCTTTGCTGCCAAATTTCTCTTTCTCACCCAGAGCATTTGTTATCTGCTGATGACCGGCAAAATGGTCTTGCTTCGTTCCTATTGGAATGATTCCGTCTGGTTTCTGGTCGCGCTCGGCGGCGTGATTACCGCGGGCATTCTGCTTGCGGGAAGGCGCGGCCACGGCAGATGGATTCCGGTCAGTGTCATTCTGATGGGAATGATCGCATCCGTTCTGATTCCCATGCTGGTTTACCTCAATGTCAGCATTCCGACGGTCTACTCCGGTGTTCACTTTCTGGCAGTGGATACCCTGTCCTTGAGCAAACCGGAGGCGTGGTGGCTGTTCCCGGTGTTTTTGCTGGGAATGGCCGTGCAGCAGTGCCTGCCGTTCTTCCTCGGCGACGAAGCGCATCCGTCCGCGCAGACGGTTCCTTTCCTGCTCGGCGCCCTGCTCTGGTCGTTTTTGCCGGTATCCCTCGGTTCGCTCGCTTTTGTGGCCAAAGCGCAGGCGATCTGGCCCAATCAAACGGATCAGGTGGGGATTCTGGTCATGGAGCAGTTGGCGGGACAAGTAGGAAACATGCTCTTTCTCGTTTCCGTTTTTGCCATGCTGGTCTATTCGGCTGGCAGCGTGGTGAACAAGGTCAAGGAAACGGAAGGAGGCTGGAAGGAATTTGCCGGCGCCTTGCTGGCCGCAGCGGTCATCGCGTTTTGGCCTGACGCGACGGTTCTGGATGTGTTTGTCGGTTTTTGTCTGGCTTGGGGACCGCTGTTGTCCGTCGTGCTGGCGGGAAGGGGGCAAAAGGCGGACTTGATTTTTATGCTTTGCGGGGCGCTGGTCGCCTTCGTCTTATCGCTCAGGCAGGGAATGGTGACCGGGATCTTGTGCGGGACGTTGATTTCCGCGCTGCTGGCCGGTTCCACCAGGTTTTTTCGCAAATCGCCCGGCCTTGGAAAGGGGTGATGGAAGGAAAGCGAGGCAACGTGCAAGTCCATTTGTTCGCTTTGTTTGCGCGCTGGATACTTTTTTAAACGAATTGTGAAAAGGGGGTCTTTTGAAAATGAAAAAAGCCATTCGCCTGGCAATGGCAAGCATCCTGCTGGCCATCAGCACCGTCGCCTGTTCCTCATCGCCGGCGGACAACACGGCGCAACCGTCACAGCCGGCCCAACCGCAATCCGGAGAGCAAGCGGCAGGCGAGAACACCCCGCAACCCGGGGGAATCCTCCGCTTTGCCCGCAACCATGACATCACCAGCTTTGACCCGATCGATTCGACGGCAAACCTGGCCATTTGGACCTTGCTCAACATGTTTGACCAGTTGGTCCGCCTCTCTCCCAGCGGAGATGGCATTGAACCGGGCATCGCCACCGACTGGACGATCTCGGAAGACGGAAAGACGTATGTCTTCAACCTGCGGGATGACGTAAAGTTTCACAACGGTGCGCCGTTGACCGCGGAAGATGTCAAGTTTTCCCTCGACCGGGCGCGCGGGGATGAGTCCAACTGGAACTGGATGTACCCTGCGATTCAATCCGTCGAAGTGACCGGCGAACATCAGGTGACCATCAAGCTGAACCAGCCTTACCAGCCGCTGTTGTCGACACTGGCGCTGGCCAGCTCCTCGATTGTTCCCAAGCAGGTTATGGAGGAAAAGGGGAAAGAGTATTTTGCCAACAATCCGGTTGGTTCCGGACCGTTCATGCTGGAAAGCTGGCAGCGGGGGCAAAAGATTGTATTGAAGAAAAATCCAGACTATTGGCAAAAAGGGAAACCGTATTTGGACGGAGTGGAATTTCTCCAGGTCCCGGAAGATACGGCCAAGATTTTCATGCTGCAGGCAAAAGAACTGGACATTTCCTCCAATGTTCCGTTCAGTTCCCTGCCGCAGCTGGAGGCAGATCCGTCCCTGCAGGTGCTGGTGGCGCCCTTTGCCCGACTGGACATGATTCCGATCAACACGGAGCGTGAACCGTTCAACAACGTGAAGATTCGTCAGGCGATGAACTACGCCATCAACAAGGAAGAAATCATCAACGCCGTGCTCATGGGACACGGTGAGGTGGCCACTTCCTACCTGCCCAAAGTGATGTACTACAACGATCAGTTGGAAGGATATCCGTACAATCCGGAAAAGGCCAAGCAGCTGATGGCGGAGTCGTCACGGCCAAACGGCTTCAAGGCCACGCTGACGATCAACGCCGGAAGCGACATCAACAGCCAGACGGCCGTGATCATCAAAGAGCAGCTGAAGGAGATCGGCATTGAGCTGGAGATTCAGCAACTGGAACCGGGTGTCGTGGACGAGATGCATTCCAGCAAGAAGTATGACCTGATCACCACCTACTACTCCAGCGACATTATCGATCCGGACGAGATTACCATGTTCGGCGCGGCTCCAAGCGGCGGAACCGGCGCTTACTATACCGGCTATCAAAACGAGGAGCTGGACAAACTGGCCTACGCGGCGCAACAGGAACAGGACGAAACCAAACGGAAAGAGATGTATTTTGAATTGCAGCGCATGTTCAGCGAGGATGCTCCCTTCATCTTCCTGTACCACATGCCGAACTCCTATGTGCTGCAGAAAAACGTGCACGGCTTCCAGGTGTCGAACATGGGCAGCTACCGTTTGGAAGATGTTTGGCTCAGCAAGTAAGGAAGGTGATTGCCATCGGACGCCTGCAGTATCTGGTCAAACACCTCATGCAACTGGTTCCCGTGCTGTTGGGAATTTCCGTGATTACGTTCTTTCTGATTCGGATGATTCCGGGCGACCCGGCACATATTCTGCTGGGTCCCCGGGCCACCCCGGAAGCGGTGCAGCAACTGACCGAGCGAATGGGACTGGATCAACCCGTGCTCACGCAGTACCTGATCTACATGAAAAACCTGTTTCAGGGGGAACTGGGACATTCCATCATCATTCAGCAGCCTGTTTCCACGCTGATCTTTGAACGCCTGGATGTCACGGTTTTTCTGGTGCTTTATACCACGGTCCTCAGCGTGCTGATCAGCGTTCCGGTCGCCATGTGGTCCGCCGTCAAAAAAGACGGTCTGCTGGACAACGGGTTCCGCGCCGCCTCCATTGTGGGGCTGTCCATGCCCTCCTTCTGGGTCGGCATCCTGCTCATGCTTTTTTTGAGCATCAAGGTGAAACTGTTTCCCGTATCCGGCTATGGCAGCACGTTTGCGGAACACTTGCGCCATCTGTTCCTGCCTGCCTTGACCATTTCCTTTTCGCTCGCGCCGGTTTTGATCCGGCCGCTGCGGACGAAAATCATCTCCATCCTGGCGTCTGAATTTGTCGAGGCGGCGCGGGCCCGCGGCATCCGGGAGAGCAAGGTTTTGCTGAAACACGTGCTGCGAAACGCCATGCTGGGAACGGTCACCATTCTGGGGGTAAACGTCGGTTGGCTGTTGGGGGGGTCGGTTGTCGTCGAGACGGTGTTTTCCATCCCCGGATTGGGCCAGCTTCTGATCAACTCGATCCTGACCCGGGATTATCCGGTCATCCAGGGCCTGGTGCTTGTGTTTGCGGCGCTGGTCATCATCGTCAATCTGCTGACCGACATCCTCTATACCATACTGGATCCCAGAGTGAAATTGGGGGGATGAACCGCATATGTCCCAAATCAATCCAACCGTTGCCAAACCCGCAGCCAGGAGGATGCTGCCCGGCTTTGTCAGGCGCCTGCCCGTCAACTTCAAAATCACGCTGGGGCTTTTCATCATCTTCATGGTGCTGCTGGTTGCTCTCTGTGCCCCGCTTTTGACGCCGTACGATCCGGTGAAAAACGACTTGAGCCAGGCTCTGCAAAAGCCTGGGAGTGCGCATTGGTTCGGCACGGACAACTTCGGCCGGGACATTTTCACCCGGATGTTGTACGCGGCCCGAACCGATCTGCAAATCGGCGTTTTCTCGGTGATTGCGCCCTTTTTGTTCGGATCGCTGGTCGGCCTGTTGTCCGGCTATTACGGCGGCTGGTTTGATTCCGTCATGATGCGCCTGGTGGACATCGTCATCAGCTTTCCGTTTATCGTCTTGATTATTGCCATCATTTCCGTGCTGGGGACAGGCTTGTTCAACCTGTACCTGGCGATCGCGCTGGTCGGCTGGAGTGCCTACGCGCGAATCGTCCGGGCGGAGGTCCTGGTGGTCAAACAGCAGGAGTACATCCTGGCTGCCCGGGGAATGGGCTACGGAGACGGGCGGATCCTGTTTCGCCACATTCTGCCCAACGTCATCACCCCGGCATTCGTGTTTGCCATGTCCGACGTGGTCTTGTGCATCCTGCTTGGGGCTTCGCTCAGCTTCCTGGGACTGGGCGTGCAGCCTCCCACTCCGGAATGGGGAGCGATGATTGCCGAGGGGAGAAACTTCATCATCAACGCCTGGTGGATCGCCACCTTTCCCGGCCTGGGGATCATCGTCACCGGACTGGGTTTCAGCCTGCTGGGCGACGGATTGGCGGAAAAAGCGGAAAACCGGCAATAATGGAAAACCAACGTCAATTAAATGGAGGGAATTCGTGTGAAACTGTTTATTTCTGTCGATATGGAAGGGATTTCCGGGGTGACCGATTGGGAAGACGTCGAAAAGGGAACCAAGGATTACGATTACTACCGCAACCTGATGACCGAAGATGTCAACGCCGCCATCGAGGGAGCACTGGAGGCAGGGGTTACGGAAATCGTGGTCAACGACTCCCACGACACCATGCGCAATCTCGTCGTCGACAGGCTTCATCCGAAGGCGCAGCTGATCCGCGGTTTTATCAAGCCGCTCTGCATGATGGAAGGGATTGACGAAAGCTTTGACATGGCCTTTTTCATCGGCTACCACAGCATGGCTGGCGCGGAGCGGGCGATTCTCAACCACACTTTGAGCGACAAGGCGGTGCAGCGCATTCGCATCAACGGCCGCGAAATCGGCGAAGCGGGGATCAACGCGGCGATTGCCGGCGCGTTTGGCGTGCCGGTGGTGCTCGTCACCGGCGACAGCCAGACCGCAGCGGAAGTGGAGCGGGAGATTTCCGGCGTCTATACCGTGGCGGTGAAAGAGGGAATCGGCATGTTTACTGCCCGCTGCCTGCATCCGCAGATCAGCCGGCAAATGATTCGGGAAAAGGCGGCGGAAGCGGTGCGCAACCGGCACAAGGTGCAGCCGGTCAAACCGCTGGATCACTACGAAATCGAGGTCGAATTCAAATATGCCAGCTCCGCCCAGCTGGTCAGCTTCCTTCCGGGCATGACGCTGGTTGACGGGAAAACCATCCGCTTCCAGGCGGAAGACATTCGCAAGGCGATGCCAGTGCTTTTGGCCGTTCTTCTCCTGGGAGATGTGAAGAAACTGGCTTGATGCAAAAGTGCTGGGAGAGATGAGAATGGCCCCGCTTCTCGAAGTCAAGGAGCTTGAAGTCGTCATAAAGCGAAAGGACCGGTCCGTCTACGCCGTCAACAACGTTTCCTTTGTTGTCAGGCAGGGAGAGACCGTGGGATTGGTGGGGGAGAGCGGGAGCGGAAAAAGCATGACGTGCCGCTCCATCCTCAACCTGTTGCCGCGCCCGCACTGTCAAACGAAGGGCAGCATTCTGTTCGAGGGAGAGGATTTGCTCGCCATGCCGGAACGAAAGCTGCAGCAGGTGCGCGGCAAAAGAATCGGCATGATCATGCAGGACCCGATGAGCTCGCTTGACCCGGTTTACCGGGTGGGCGATCAGATTGTGGAAACGCTTAGGACACACCAGCAGATCGGGAAAAAGGCCGCCTGGGCGAGAGCGGTGGAGCTTCTTCGCCAGGTCGGCATCCCTTCTCCGGAAAAGCGGGTCTGGCAATATCCGCACGAGCTGAGCGGCGGCATGCGGCAGCGGGTGATGATCGCCATGGCGATTTCCTGCATGCCCAGGCTGTTGCTTGCCGACGAGCCGACGACGGCCCTGGACGTGACGGTTCAGGACCAGGTGCTTCGGCTGTTGCAGCGGCTCAAGCGGGAAATGGGCATGGGCATCCTGTTGGTGACACACAACCTGGGGATTGTTGCGGAGATGTGCGACCGGGTTGTCGTCCTCTACGCGGGAAAGGTGATGGAAATCGCCAGCGTGGAGAAAATCTTTGCTTCGCCCCGCAACATGTACACGAAGGGACTGATCCGTTCCGTCCCGCAGCTTGACGTGACCGGCAGGCTGGAAGGGATCCCCGGCTCTCTGCCCGTCATGACGCAACCGGTTGTCGGCTGTCCGTTTCGTGAGCGCTGTCCGCTCGCCACGGAAGACTGTGCCCGTGACGAGAAGACCCGGTTGATCGAGGTGTCGCCCGGACACTGGTCGTCCTGCATTCATCACGAAAGGGTGTGCCGCTCTTGAGGCCTGTCGTGCTGAAAGTGGAGCATTTGCACAAAGTCTACGAAAAAAAGGAAAGCTGGCTGGACCGATTGTTTCAAAAAGGATCAGTCAGGCTTTACGCGGTCAATGACGTTTCTCTGGAGGTAAGGGAAGGAGAGACACTGGGGCTGGTCGGCGAAAGCGGCTGCGGCAAAACCACGCTGTGCCGGACCTTGATGCGGTTGTACGAACCGACCTCCGGAACCATTTCCTTTTTGGGGGAAGACATCACGCACACCAAGGCCAGCAACCTGCGAAAGCTTTACAAGGACATGCAAATGGTGTTTCAGGATCCCTATTCTTCCCTGAACCCCAAAATGACCGTGAAAGAGATGCTTGCCGAAGCGATTCGCTTTCACGGCATCTGCCGGACGGAGAAGGAGACGGACGAGTACATCGCCCGCCTGCTGCAGAAAGTGGGCCTTAACCCCGGCGATGCGGAAAAATACCCGAAAGCGTTCAGCGGCGGGCAGCGGCAAAGAATTGCCATCGCCAGGGCGATTGCGGTGAAGCCCAGGCTGTTGATCGCGGACGAGCCGGTGAGTGCGCTCGACGTTTCCGTACAAGCGCAAATCCTGAATTTGCTGGAAGAGCTGCAACGCGACCTGAAACTGACGATGATCTTCATTTCCCACGACTTGTCCGTTGTGAAGTACATTTCCAACCGCGTGGCCGTCATGTACCTGGGACGGATCGTCGAGACGGGAACGACAGACGAGGTGTTTCATCAGCCTTCGCATCCCTATACCCAGGCGTTGTTGTCCGCTGTCCCCCGGATGCAGCCGGGGCGGGAAAGGGAACGCATCACCCTGGAGGGCGATCCTCCCAGCCCGTTTGAGATGAACCGGGGATGCCATTTTTACTCGCGCTGCCCCAAGCGAATGGAAGTGTGCCGAACGGTGACGCCCGATTTGTTCCCGCTGTCTGAGACGCATCAAGCCCGCTGCCATCTTGCCAAAGAACAGTAACCAGGGGATAGCGGCCTGCAAGGAAAATGTGGAAAATAGAGGAAGCGCTAGGAGCGAGTGAAACTTCTGAACAGAGAAGCTTCACTCGCTCTTTCTGTGGGGGAAAGGCTTTTGGGCGCGTCTGCCGCGCGAGATCCGTGCCCGGAAATTCTATTGGGCCCTGTCCGGGGGCAAAGTGTTGGATTTGGTGAAATGGTGCCAACAACACTTTGGTCGCAAACAGCGATTTATGGTAAGATTACACTATTGTTGTGTGTTTGGAGGGAAGCGAGTGAGCCAACTGCGCACTCCCTGGCAGCTGCTCTACCGGGTGTACCGCCATGTGCAACCGGTAATGGAAAGGGAATTTTCCGCCTGGAAAAAAAAAGCGGAAGCGATCCCCAACCCAGAACTGAGAAAGCAAGCGCTGGCCAGCATTGAGACCAAGAAGTTTCATTGTCAGGGCGGATGCGTATACGCAGCCCAAGCTGTTGCCCATGTGGAAACCATCGTGCCGCTGATAGTGGCTTACCAAACCATCAGTGACTACCTGGACAACCTCTGTGACCGGAGCACATCCCTGGACCCGGCTGACTTTCGCCAACTGCACAAATCGATGCAGGACGCATTGACACCCGGCGCTCCATTGCAGAATTATTACAAGTATCGGGAAGACCAGGATGACGGAGGGTATCTCGGTTCCCTGGTGCGGACATGTCAGACCTTCGCCGCAAAGCTGCCTGCCTACGGCAAGATTCAGGAAAAAGTCCTGACGTTTTCCAGGCTGTACAGCGACCTGCAGGTGTACAAGCACATGGATCCCCGCTTGCGGGAAAGGGAGTTGCTGGCGTGGTGGGACGTGCACAAGGAGCGTTTTTCCTATTTGAAATGGCAGGAATTTGCCGCTGTTACAGGTTCAACCATCGGGATTTTCGCCCTGTTTTGCCTGGCGGTGGAAGAAGGAGTGTCGGGGGAGGAGATCGAGACTGTCTGCGATGCGTACTTTCCCTGGTTGTGCGGACTGCACATCCTGTTGGACTACCTGATCGATCTGGAAGAGGACAGGCTGGGGGGAGATCTCAATTTTGTCAGCTACTACCGGTCGGAACAGGAAGCGACGGAGCGCCTGCGGTATTTCTACAAGCAGGCGAAAGCAAGCGCCAGCCGCCTTCCCAATGCCGCGTTCCACCGGATGATCGTGGATGGATTGATCGCTTTTTACCTCGCCGATCGCAAGGTAAATCCCGATCAGCCGAGTTGTTATTCCATCGCCAAAAAACTGTTGCGCGAAGCAAAAGGACTCCCCGCCTTCCTCTTTTACGTAAACAGCCTGCGGGTGCGCCGCTGGTGAACGGCTACCGGTTCAAGTGTTTACGCTTGTAGGAAAAGCCGAATCCCATGAGCAGAGAGGCGAGGACCAGACATCCGATGATGCCCGGAATGCTTTTCAATCCAATGGATATTCCTACGCCGACAAGGCATGCGATTACGCTGAGTGCCAAAAGAAATGTGACTGCTTGATATCGAGTCATCCGTCTGAAGCCTCCTCATTTTCAATACAGCCATTATACCTCATTTTACTTGAAATACACCCGGATGAAATTCGGGAAACCCCGGTCAGATTTGAACGAATTGGTGGAGACCCTGGATGGATAGGATTATACGGATCAAAAAAGAGCAGAAAATATGGCAAGGGATTGTCATGTACGAGGAAGGAGAGTTGATCGAAGCAACCTTTGACGACGATCCGGAGGTAACCGCGGGAGAACAGCTTTCCTGTCTGGTTACTTCGGACTACGAGACTTTTTGGAGGCTTCAGGGAGTAGTGGTGGCTCGGGACAAAAATCGGCTTTTTCTGTTTTGCCCGCCGACTCCAAGCGAATTTCGCGAACAGCGGCGGCGCTATCCCCGCTTTGACATGGAGAGCAAGGCCTGGCTGCACTTCTCCTGTCCGAAGCCGGACGAATCGTTGGCCGGCAAATTCATGATGGTCGACCTGCTGAACCTGAGCCTGGGCGGCATGGCGTTTCGCAGCGAGAAACCCGTGCCTCTGGAGGTTCCCTTGTCGTTTTCCGCGGAACTGTACGGCCGCAACCGTCCGGACGGCGTGATCACGGGGAAAGTGCAGCTGATTCACGAGCATCACAAACCGCTTTATTACCTGTACGGAGGAAAGTTTATTGAAATGCCCTCCCGCTACTTTCACAACCTGCGCAAATACCTTTTGCTAAGGCAACTGGAGGAACGGTGGAAGCCATGCGAGGACTAGCCAGCCGTTCCTGTCGTCACTTCCGTTTTGCCTGTTCATATTTTTTCAGTTTGTTGTAAAGCGTGCCACGAGAGATGCCCAAAAGCTCCGCGGCCGCTTTTTTGTTTCCGTAGGTGCGTTCCAGCGCTGCCTGGATCCGTTCCCATTCCGAGCCGGGAGGGATGCGGGCGAAGCGGGAGGAAGAAGGAAGCGGATAAGCGGCATCCCGGACAGACGGAGAAGTTCCGGGGGGAGAGGCGGCGTGTTCGCGAATGGCTGCCGGCAAATGTTCCGGCAAAATCACGCCGTTTTCCTGCAAAATGGACAGGCGCTCGATCACGTTTCGCACTTCGCGGATGTTGCCCGGCCAGTGGTAGGAGAACAGCGCCTGCATCACTTCCGGCGAAATGCGCGGGACGGCTTGCCCCTGGCTGACGGAGTATTCGTGCAGGAACAACTGCACCAGTTCCAGCAAATCCTCGGGCCGTTCGCGCAAGGGCGGAATTTCCAGGGAAAAGACGTTCAGGCGGTAGTACAGATCCTCGCGGAAGCGCCCTTCCGCCATCATTTTCTCCAACTGGCGGTTTGTTGCGGCGATGATCCGCGTGTTGACGGTGATCGGTTCCGTGCCGCCAATCCGGTAAAATTGTTTTTCCTGCAAGGCCCGGAGCAGCTTCACCTGCAGGTCCAGGGGCAGTTCGCCAATTTCGTCCAAAAACAGCGTTCCGCCGTGGGCAAGCTCCAGTTTTCCCGGTTTCCCCTTTTTTTCCGCACCCGTAAAGGCGCCGCGGTGGTAGCCGAACAGTTCGCTTTCAAACAGTGCGGCGGGAATGGCGCCGCAGTTGATGGCGACGAAGGGTTTGTCCCTGCGCTTGCTCGCCTGGTGGATTGCCTTGGCAAACAGCTCCTTGCCCACGCCGCTTTCGCCGGAGATGAGCACAGTGGCGTCGGTCTGGGCCACCTTTTTGGCTGCCCGGATCACCGCCTGGATGGAAGCGGAATGCCCCTTGATGGCGTAGAATGGATCGTCAGCCGCCTGTTTGCGGTTGATTTCCTGCTGCAAATGGTGCAGGTGGGTGGTGGTATGGGACAACTCCTCGTTGAGACGGACCAGCTCGGTAATGTCCTGTTCGATCGAGACAGCGCCGATGATCTCGTCATCCATGCGGACAGGCGCCGCGTTGATCAGGACGTGCCGGTCCGGACGAGGGATATGGTAAACCCGATGAACCGTCGTTCCGTGCCGAAGCGCATCCAGCAGGCGGATCGACTCGCTGGAAAAATGCCGATCCAGCGGCGTGCCCAGCACCTGTTCCCGGCTGATTTCATAGATGGTTTCCGCCGCCTGGTTCCAGAACTGCACGATGTTGCCGGCATCGACGACGGTGATCGCCTCGCTCATCGTATCCAGCAGGGTGGCGAGCAGGGCGGACTGCCGGTTTGCCGCCGCGAAAAACCAGGCAAGCAGTTGCCTTGCGCTAAGCTGTCCGGTTGGGTTGTTTTCTTCGTCTGTCGTGAGGACGGTTGGCAGGGACTGGTCATCCAGGGAAGCCAAAAGTTCTGCGATCACTTCCGTTGCCTTTGCGCTTTCCCTGACCAAAAGCGGCAAAGTTTTCCCGTTTCCGTTCGCAGCGCTCTCCGCAGGCTGTTTGCCGGAGCAATCCTCCGAGGGAAGCGGAGAAGCGAGTTGCTTGACCGTGCTGTCCAGAGAGAAACCAGGTTTCATGTCATCACTCCTCCATTCTTTAGTCAAAAGTGTATAAAAATAGACAGGAATTGTACATATGTGTATATATATGGACAAGAATGGAAAAGTTTCAAGGAAAGACCAGAGCGGAAACTCAGTCTGTAAGCGATTCAAAACGATGGCATAGTATATGCTAGTATTCGGACCGCGGAAAGGCCGGGAATTGGTTGGGAGGGAATGAACCGTCATGGAACAACTGATGAAGAACGTTTTGCTGTCCTTGTCGAAAAACCAAACCTTGAATCGGGCAGCCAAGAAGTGGGGGCTTCGCTTCGGCGCCAAGCGCTTCGTTTCGGGCGAGACGATCGCTGAAGCGATTGCCGTCGTCCGCCAGTTGAATCAGGCAGGGCTCGTCTGCACGCTGGACTATCTCGGCGAGTTCGTCTCCAGTGTGGAGGAGGCCAACGAGTCGGCCGCCTGCTCCATCCAAACGCTGGAGGCGATCCGTCAGTCCGGTGTGGACTGCAATCTCTCCGTCAAGCTCACTTCGCTCGGGCTGGACATTAGCCGGGACTTGTGCCTGGAAAACATGCGCCGGATTCTCGATACCGCGCGGAAAAACGGCAACATCTTCGTGCGCATTGACATGGAAGATTACGCCCACAACCAGGCGACCATGGAAATCCTGGAAGAATTGCTGAAAGAGTACGACAATGTCGGCACGGTGATCCAGGCGTATCTGTACAAGGCGGCAGAGGATATTGAAAAGCTGAAGGAAAAGAAGGCAAACCTCCGCCTGGTCAAGGGCGCCTACAAGGAATCGCCTGAAGTGGCTTTTCAAAACAAGGCGGATGTGGACGAGAACTACAAGAAGATCATCCGGCAGCATCTGTTGAACGGCGGTTACGCCGCCATCGCCACCCACGATGACAACATCATCGAATACGTCAAGCAACTGGTCAGCGAGCACGACATCCCGCGCAGCCGGTTTGAGTTTCAGATGCTCTACGGCATCCGCACGCAATCCCAGATTCAACTGGCGCGTGAAGGGTACAAAATGCGCGTCTACGTGCCGTACGGAAACGACTGGTACGGCTACTTCATGCGCCGTCTGGCGGAAAGACCGGCCAATGTCTGGTTCGTGCTGAAAGGGATGTTTGCAAAGTAGGATCACGCCTGCCGGCAAAGCGAAAAAAATCCAGGCTGGGAACGGCAGTGGGTCACCCGGTTTCCCGGCCGTTTTCTTTGCCTGAACGGCTGTGCTAGGATGGAAGAAAAAGTTTTGCTATTTTCCGTGAGAGGAGGCCGGCCCATGTTTGCCACAACAATCAAGCTTCGCCCTCCCTACTCGTTTGAACGCCTGCTCAACAGGCTGAAAACCCATCCCGACCCGCTGATGAAGGTGGATGCAAAGGGACGGAAGCTGCGCTACCTGTACCGCATCGGGACGCGGCCGGTGTTGGCGGATTTGCAGTTTCTCGGGGGCTTGGACGACCCGGAGATCAGGCTGTCCTCGAATGCGTCGCTCTTTCCGTCGGAGCGGCAGCAACTGGAGCAAAAAGTGCGCCACATGTTTAGTGCCGATGTGGATCTGGAGCCGATTTATTCCCACATGCGGGGGCAGGAAAGGGTGGGAGAGCTGGCCGAACGCTTTCGCGGCCTGCGCTTTCTGCTCGATCCCGACCTGTTTCAGTCAATGGTGCGGACGATTATCAGCCAGCAGGTGAATTTGGCCTTTGCCGCCACCCTGACATACCGCTTTATGGAACTGGCGGGCAGCCGGGTAGAGGACGAGGAAGGAAACATCCTGCTCTCCTTTCCGTCTGCGGAGGAGGTCGCACGCCTGAAACCGGAAGAGCTGCGGCCGTTGCGGTTCAGCCAGCGCAAGGCCGAGTACATCATCGATTTTGCCAAAGCGGTGGAAATGGGCAAGATTGATCTGGAGCGCCTGTGGAAGATGGAAGACGAGGAAATCATCGACTATCTGACAGCGTTCAGGGGAATCGGCAGGTGGTCGGTCGAGTGCCTGTTGATGTTTGGCATGGGCCGGATGGACTTGCTGCCGGCCGCGGATATTGGTTTGCGCAACGGGGTCCATTTGGTGTACGGACTGGAACGGAAGCCGAGCGAAAAGGAAATCCGGCAGATGGGAGAAAGCTGGGCCCCCTGGAGGAGTTATTATTCGCTTTATTTGTGGGAAGCTGTTGGGGAAGAGAAACGAAAAACGAAGGACAAACAATAATTTCTTGATAAAAATATGTTGAACAATCAAAAAAATACGTTTATACTATGAAAAAATTTAAAATAGCAAAAAAACATAAGGAGACATCATGAGACTACTGACGAAAAGAGAAACCTTGACAATCGGTCTGATGCTGTTTGCTCTGTTTTTCGGGGCGGGGAACATGATTTTTCCGCCGGCACTGGGCCAGGCTGCAGGCACTCATTTCTGGCAGGCGATTCTGGGCTTTATCGTAACCGGGGTAGGCCTGCCGCTTTTGGGCGTCATTGCGGTCAGTCTCGGCGGCGGAAATTTGCAAACACTGGCAGGACGGGTACACCCGGTGTTTGGCATCATCTTTACTTTTATCGTGTACCTGTCAATCGGTCCGATGATGGCGATTCCGCGGACGGCAACCGTTACCTTTGAAATGGGCGTTTTGTCGTTTTTGCCGGAAGGATTGAAACAAAGCCAGCTTCCGCTGTTTCTGACGACGATTGTCTTTTTTGCCCTCACCTATTGGCTGGCCGTCACACCTTCGAAAATGGTGGACCGCATTGGGAAAATTTTGACGCCGGTGCTTCTTGCCATCATTGCGCTTATGTACGTGGCGACGCTGTTTCGTCCCATCGGCGAAGTCGGTCAGCCTGTCGAAGGTTACGCCGATTCCGCCTTTGTCAAAGGTTTTCTGGAGGGGTACCTGACGCTTGACGCGCTGGCCGCGATGGTATTCGGGATTGTCGTTACCTCTGCGGTGCAGGACAAGGGAGTGACGGAACCGCGGAGCGTGATGTGGTCCACGATCAAGGCGGGGATCATTGCGGCGGTCGGCCTCGGACTCGTCTACCTTTCCCTAGGCTACATGGGAGCGACCAGCTATTCGCTCGGTCAGTCGGACAACGGCGGTCAAATCCTGACGGCCGTGGTTCAGCACCTGTTTGGACAGAGCGGCCTGATCATTCTGGGAGCGGCCGTCACCCTGGCCTGCCTTACGACATCGGTCGGGCTTGTCACTGCGTGCTCCGCTTTCTTTACTTCCTACACGCGCGGGATATCCTACCGCGCAATGTGCGCCATCCTCTGCGTGTTCAGCGCGGCGGTGGCAAACGTCGGCTTGACCCAGTTGATCGCCTTTTCCGTTCCGGTGCTGATGGCGTTCTATCCGATCGCCATGGTCCTGATGCTGCTTACGTTTTTGCACAAATGGTTCCGGGGATACCGTTCCGTTTACGTGGTGTCTATTTTCTTAACGGCGCTGATCAGCCTGGTTGACGGAGCGGCCATGATGGGGCTTCCGGTTAAGGCCATTACGGCCATCTACAACAACCTTCCGCTTTACTCGGAAGGGGTCGGCTGGATCCTGCCTGCCCTGGCAGGGGCGGTCATCGGGTATCTCTGGGGGTTGATCCGCCCCGCGCGTGCCGGCGAGTAGAACGGTTGCGGGCGGGATTGAAGAGGGGAAAAGACAAAGGTGGGGAACCTTCTTGTCTTTTCCCTCTTTTTGTGTTTTGGAGCTTCTATAGAAAATCTGTTCTTCGCTCATCTACAATATCATTGTGGTATGATGCCATAGGCGGGTTGAAACTTTTGCAGACCATGCGCCGTTTTTTAGAGTGGGGGGGTTGAGATTGTGCACCAAACCAAGGTACTGATCGCAGATGATGATCCGAACGTATGTGAAATCATACGCCTGTATTTTGCCAAACAGCAAATTGAAATGGTTGTCGCGACAAACGGCAAACAGGCAATCGAAATGGTGGAAAAAGAGTCACCCGATGTCGTGGTGCTTGATGTGATGATGCCGGAAATGGACGGTTTTGAAGCGTGCAGGGAGATTCGCAAAAAATGGGATACGCCCATTATCATGCTGACAGCCAAGGATGAGGAGTTCGACCGCGTGCTGGGGTTGGAACTGGGAGCAGACGACTACGTGACCAAGCCGTTCAGCCCGCGCGAGCTGGTGGCGCGGATTCGCGCGATCCTGCGCCGGATGCAGCCCAAGGCCAGGGTGGAGGACGAGACGGCCGGGCAGCTCACTTTTGACCAGCTGACCATCGATATCGACAAGCGGGAAGTGATTTGTGCCGGGGAAAAAATCAACTTCCGTCCCAAGGAATTCGACTTGCTGGTGCAACTGGCGAAATCGCCGGGAACCGTCTTTTCCCGCGAACAGCTGTTGGAGCAGGTCTGGGGCTTCGACTACTTCGGCGACGTGCGGACGATTGACGTGCACATCAAAAAGATCCGCAAACGGTTGGAAAAGTTGCCGTACGAATGCATTCACACCGTTTGGGGAATCGGCTACAAATTCGGGGTGGAAAATTGATGCTGGGGATGTCCAAAAGCATCTTTCGCCGCCTGCTGTTCAGCTTTCTGGCCACCGTTCTGATCGGGCTGTGCCTCTCGGGATTTTTGATCCTGTACTTTACCAAATCGTATTTTTACGAATCGAAGGAAGAAGAGCTGCTGCGCATGGCCCGCAAGGTAAACGCCGCCATCCAGGACAATCCCCGCGTCACCCGCAGCGTGCAGAACGCGCTGGTCACCTATGACCAGTCATTCGATACGCGGATCTGGCTGTTTGACGAAAAGGGAAAAATCGTCGCCACTTCCATGCAGGATGACGCCTTTAAGGGAAAATCGGTCGCGCGTTCCATCGCCGACAAGGTGTTGCAGGGGAACACTGCCGTGACCGAGCTGCAGATCGAGGGACTGGAAGACCCGATGCTCTCAGTGGCGGTCCCCTGGGGCAAAGGGGAAGAGGTGTACGGAGGGATTATTCTGCACGCCCCGATCGAGGGGATCGAACGAACCTTTGCGCAAATGCGGGAGACGATTCTGTGGGCGACGCTGTTTGGCGTCGTCTTGTCCACGGCGATGGTCTCCTACCTCTCCTGGTCGATTTCCCGTCCGCTGCGCACCATCGAACGGACTGCGGCGGAGATCGGCAGGGGCAATTACGCCGAGCGGGTCATGGTGCATACCTCCGATGAGATCAACGATTTGGCCCAAACCATCAACTCGATGGCGGAAAAACTGGAGAAGGTGGAGCAGGAGCGGCATCACCTGGAACAGGTGCGAAACGACTTTCTCGCCAACGTCTCCCATGAGCTGCGCGCGCCGCTGACCGCGATTCAGGGCTTTCTCGAAGCGCTCCAGGACGGGCTGGTGGATGACGAGGAGGCGCGGCAGAAGTATTACGCGGTGATGTATGAGGAGACGATGCAGATCAATCGGCTGGTGGACGATTTGATGGACTTGATGAAGCTGGAGAACAACAAGGTGACGCTGGCGCGTTCCCCTGTCGACGTAGCGGAGCTGCTGAACAAGGTGGCCTTTTCTTTTCATCCGGAAGCGGAGGAAAAGGGGATTCAACTGCGCGTGGAGCTTCCCGCAGAGCTGCCCAGGATTTACGCGGATCCGGACAGAGTGACGCAAATCGTCAAAAATCTGTTGAAAAACGCGCTGAAATTCACGCAAAAGGGAGAGATTCTCCTGACAGCCGATCCAGACGACAAATTCGTCCGCATTCGCGTCAAGGACACGGGAATCGGCATTGTGCCCGATGATTTGAACCGGATTTGGGAGCGGTTTTTCAAGGTGGACAGGGGGCGTTCCCGCAAGGACAAGGGAACGGGATTGGGACTTGCCATCGTCAAAAACCTGGTGGAGCTGCACGACGGAAAATGCAGCGTGGAAAGCGTGCCGGGAGAAGGGAGCACCTTTACTGTCTGGCTGCCTACCGTCGCGTACTACCGGCCGGAAGCCTAGGACAGCGGACAAGGTCATCGTTTTTTCATATTTTGATCATGTTTTTTTCTCACTTCGCTCACAAATTGGTTAACATTCCCCGTTAGGATATGAACTGTGACGGTGATCCGGTCACGACGACTGAACGAAAAGAAAGGGGTTCAACAAAATGAATAAAAAATGGTTTTCATTGGCCGCTGTTGCCTTGATGTTGTCCGGCAGCCTGGTAGCTTGCTCCAACGGGGATTCGCCTGAACCGGCCACCCAACAGGAAGAGAACGTCACCACTCCGGCTGACAGCAACGCATCGACAGAGGCTCCTGCTGACGATACTTCCAGCGATGCGGACGTATCGTCCGACAATTCCAGCAGCGAGGAGAACAACGCGACGATTCCTCCAACTGGAACGGATTCTTCTGACGCAACGGATTCCGACAACTCCGCTGACAATGCGGATGCGGCAAACGAGGAAGCACCTGCTGACGCCCAATCGAAAACGGCCACTCCGTAAGCAAACCAAGCTCGGATTGTATTGCGTTCACTCCCTTCCCCATAGGGTTTCTCATACATTTGGGCTGTCCCGCTTTCGCGGCGGAACAGCCCTCTTTTTGTTGCGGTATTCATGCGGTATGTTTTCTCTTCTCCGTTTTTGTGCCCTCCTGCTGCATGTTGGACAACCCCACGCCGGCGAAAATCAGGCAGGCTCCGACGAAATAGCTGATTCCCAGGTGCTCGTGCAGCATCAGCCAACCCAGCAGTCCGCCGACAATCGGCTGGATGAAGAAAAAGACGGCTCCGCTTCCTGCCTGGAGCAGTTCAAACCCTTTGTTCCACAGGTAAAACGCGCCCGCTGTCGAGATGATGCCGATGTAGATCACGCCCATCCAGATGTCCCAGCCGAAGCGAAAGCTGATCGGGTTGACCGCCAGCTCCCAGACCATGGCCGGGCTGGTGAACACAATGCCGAACAGCGCGGCGTAGGTGGTGACGGCAAGCGAGGAGTAACGCTGTGTCGCCTTTTTGCTGAGCACGGTGTAGAGCCCCCAGCTGACGGCGGCGACGAACAAAATCAGGTTGCCGTGCAGGGAAGAAGCGGTGTCATTGGGATCGGGAATGCCCACGACGACGATCACACCGGCCGTGGCCAGCATCAGGCCCAGGATTTGTTTGCGGTGGAGCCGCTCTTTCAAAAGCAGGACGGCGAACAAGGCGATAAAGGACGGAGAAGCGGAAGTGATCAGCGCGCCCATGTGAGCGGTCGAAAGTTTGGTACCCAAAAATTGCGCGGAGATGGAAATCGTGATGCCGACAAAGGCGATTGCCATCAGCAAGGGATAATCTTGTCTGGCGATGAATTCCCTGCGGGCGACGACGAATACCCCCAGCACGACAAGCGCGATGGCAAAGCGCATGATCAGCAGGGTAAAAGGGGGAATGACATCCAGCACCACTTTGCTGACGACGTAGACGCCGCCCCAGATCGCGGCGGCCAAGGTCAGGCAGATTGCCCCAAACAGTTGTTGCTTCCAAGCAGCATGCAACATGCACAGGTCCCTCCCGGATATGAATATGGCCAATCGTGCGCAGCCGGGGGGAACTCATCGGCGCGATGCTTCCACCCGCTGCTAGAAACGGGCGGGCACATCGCATTCAAACAAGTGAATGCCCATGTTGTTTCACCTCTTTCGGCATTGTCGTTGCCGTTCGTCTCTTTGGTGGCGGAGTGTTGCGATGCCAGGGCCGGGGACGAGGCGCAAAACGCGCGGCGTCCCTTTCCCGAAGCCGTTTTGCTTGTTCGTTTGCAAATGTCATAGTGACATTATACGAAAAAAACAGACGGGTTAAAAGTCGCGCGATTTTGAAAATAACAAAAATATTCGTCTGATTTTCGGCAAACGGAGAAGCAAAACAGGACACCAGCTCTCGCCGCCAGCCGGCGGGCAGACGGCATTTGGAGCCTGCTGGCATGCTAATGGATCGCCTTCTTTTTAAACTGCCCTCCGCTCACGTCGTGAATGTTGCCGACGGCAAGGAAAGCACCCGGGTCGATTTCTTCCACGATGGACTTTAGTTTGGCTTCTTCCAGACGGGTGATGACACAGAAGATCACCTTCTTGTCGTCGCCTGTGTAACCGCCTTCCCCCTTGAGATAGGTAATGCCCCGGCCCAGGCGGGCGACAATGGCATCTCCCAGTTCCTTGTACATCTCGCTGATGATCCATACCGACTTCGATTCCTGAAAGCCTTCGATGGTCAGGTCAATCATCTTGAAGGCGATGTAGTAAGCCATCAGGGAGTACATGGCGCGATTCCAGTCGAAGACAAAACCGGCGCTGCTGAGGATGAACAGGTTGATAAACATGACGATTTCGCCAACGGAAAAGGGAGATTTCCGGTTTAACAGCACGGCGACGATTTCCGTGCCGTCCAGGGAACCGCCATAGCGGATGACAAGCCCGACACCGACTCCGAGAATGATTCCTCCGAATACGGCGGCGAGCAGCGGGTCGTTGGTGAGTGCGGGAACATTGTGAAGCAGCGTGGTGCCAATCGACATGACGGTCACGCCGTACAATGTGGAGAGCGCGAACGTTTTTCCCATCTGCTTGTAGCCGATGACCAGGAAGGGCAGGTTGAGGAAAAATAAAAAAACACCCAGCGAAATCCCGCTCAAATGGGAGGCGATAATGGATACTCCGGTAATGCCTCCGTCAATGATCTGATTGGGAACGAGAAAAATTTCCAAAGCGACGGATACCAGGATGGCTCCAATTGTGATCCAAAGCGCCCTTTGCAAAATTTTTCCGGGCGTTAAATGTTTGTGTTCGATTGTATGAGAGTTTTTTTCCATCCGTTACCTCCTTGCAGTGGCATTTGTCACAACTATTATAACATTGCAGCAATCGATCAGAAAAATTTTTCTTTCTTATATAAATATATTCGCATAATGTTATTTGTACGGTTATTCAACGCGGTGCATCAGGGAATTTTAAAAAAAGCCCCGCCAACAGCGGAGTTTTTTTTGTGTTGAAATTTGCGTGCGGCGGAAAGCTTTGCCGCCCGGACAATCAGGAAAAGAATTTTACGCGTTCTTCCAGCGGCTGAAACTCCTTTTCTCCGGGCTGGTCGGTCGGTTTCCCGAATGGCATTTGCGCAATCAGCTTCCAGGAGGCGGGGAGGTTCCAGGTCTTTTTTACCTTTTCGTCGATCAGCGGGTTGTAGTGCTGCAAAGATGCGCCATAGCCCTCTGCCTCCAAAGCGGTCCAGACGATGAACTGCAGCATGCCGGAAGACTGGTTGGCCCAGACGGGGAAGTTGTCCTTGTACAGGGGGAATTTCTGCTGCAATTTCTCAATGACGCTCGTGTCTTCGAAAAAGAGAATCGAGCCGTAGCCGTTTTTAAAGGAATTGATTTTTTGCTGTGTCGATGCAAAATCATTGGCGGGCACGATGTTTCGGAGCGTTTCCATGGTGATGTCCCACAGCTTGTCGTGATGAGACCCCAGCAGCACGACGACGCGGGCGCTTTGCGAGTTGAAGGCCGAGGGCGCGTATTTGACGGCATCCCGGACAATTTCGCGAATGCGTTCGTCCGATGCAACGCGTTCCTTGCTCAGTCCGTAATGGCTGCGCCGTTTCTTGACGACGGCGAGAAAGTCGTTTGCCGACAAGAGCGTTTGCATGGTTGTACCTCCTGTTGGAAAGGTTGTGGATCATTAGAAGTATGGATGGAGGTTGGCGGCTCTATGCAGGAGTGCAGGGAAAATGCCGGGAGACTTTACAGCGGGAAAAAACAGCGATAACGTGGAAGGGGGAAGCGGACAGGAAGATTTGAAGAATGAGAATGCCGGGAGGAACAGATGAACATGCGAAAAGTGTTGGTCGTCACCTCTGTGGAGGCGGAGCGCGATGCCGTGCGGCGCGGCTTGCGGGGCGACGACAGGTTTGACGTGAAAATCGGCGGCGTGGGTCCGGTGGCCGCCGCTGCCGCTGCAGCGAAAATCCTGTCCCGTTCTGCGTTTGATCTGGTCATTTGCGCCGGGATCTGCGGAGGGTTTGCCGGCAGGGCGGAGGTGGGAAGCGCGGTCGTGGCCGATGCGGTCATCTGTGCCGATCTGGGCGCGGAGACGCCGGAGGGATTTTGCAGCGTGGACGAGCTCGGGTTCGGTTCCGCCCGGGTGCCGCTGAATCAGGAGCTGGTCAGCCGGGTCGCCCAGGCGCTGCGGCAGGGCGGCTTGCCGGTCGCGCAGGGGCCTGTCCTCACCTTGTCCACCGTGACGGGAAGCGCCGCGATGGCGGAAGAACTGCTGGCGCGCGTGCCGGGAGCGGTGGCGGAGGCGATGGAGGGATTTGGCGTGGCCTACGCGGCGCAACAGGAGGGCCTGCCTGTGCTGGAAATCCGCGCCGTCTCCAACCTGATCGGCCCGCGCGACAAGTCGGCCTGGCGAATCAAGGAAGCTTTGCAGACGCTGGAAGCGGCCAGTTCCATACTACGGGAGGTATTGTAACGATGAAAATCGCCTTTTCCCCTTGTCCCAACGACACCTTTGTCTTTCACGCCTGGGTGCACGGTTTGATTCCGGGCGCACCCGAGCTGGATGTGCAATACGCCGATATCGATATCACCAACAACTTGGCCGTTCGCCGGGAAGGGCCGGAAGTGCTGAAAATCTCGTATGCCGCGTTGCCCTGGGTGCTCTCCGATTACGCTCTCCTTCCCTGCGGCGGGGCGCTGGGGCGCGGCTGCGGCCCGCTGGTGCTGATGAATGGGGAAGAAGCGGCAAGCAAGGATCCCGCCCTGCTTTCCGGCAAGCGCGTCGCTGTGCCAAGCGAGCGTTCCACGGCCTACCTGCTGTTCCGCCTCTGGGCGGCGCAGAATGTTCCCGGCGGCGTGGGCGAAATTGTCGTCATGCCCTTCCACAAGATCATGCCTGCGGTGCGCGACGGGCAGATTGACGCCGGTCTGGTCATTCACGAGGCCCGGTTTACTTATCAAAATTATGGCCTGACCATGCTGGAAGACATGGGCAGCTGGTGGGAGGAGGAGACCAATCTGCCGATTCCGCTCGGCGCGATTATCGCCCGCCGGCACCTGGACGCCGAAGCGCTGGCCAACTGGACGCGCGCTTCCGTGGAGTACGCCTGGGCCCATCCGGAGGCCTCGATGGATTACGTGCTGAGCCACGCCCAGGAGCTTTCGCCGGAAGTGGCCAAATCCCACATCAATCTCTACGTCAACGAATTTACGCGCAACCTGGGCGAGGAAGGATACGCCGCGATCGAGTGCCTGTTGGGCAAAGCGGCGGAGCAGGGGCTTGTCCCCGCTTTTGATCCGGCGCTGTTGCGAAGCTGACCCGCAACATGAAACCCCAGCCGTCTGTTTCGGCTGGGGTTGTATTTTACACGATTGTCGGGAGGGTGAGTGTCACCTTGAACAGGTCTCCGTCCACGTCAATCTTCAGGTTGCTGTTTTCATGCAGGTCGACAATGGATTTGGCAATCGCCAGGCCCAGTCCGGACCCTTCCGTATGGCGGGAGGCGTCTCCGCGCTTGAACCGCTCGAACAGTTCCTCGGTGTCTTCGCCCAGTTCGTACTTGGTCACGTTTTTAAAGGTGATGACGGCTTGATCTGGAGTGGTTTTCAGGGTGATGTACACCCGCGTGTTTTCCAAGGCGTACTTGAGGATGTTGCCGATCAGGTTGTCAAAGACGCGCCAGATTTTTTGCCCGTCGACGAATGCGTACACGGGTTCCTTGGGCGTGGTGACGCGGAACTGCAGGGAAGACTCGCTGATCTGATCGCTGTATTCCGCCAGCGCCTGCTGCAGCAGCTGGACCAGGTCAACGCGCTCCTTGACCATATCCACGTTGCCGGTGGCCATCTTCGACGCTTCAAACAGGTCGTCGATCAGGGATTTCAAGCGTTTGGACTTGCGGTCGATGATCTCAATGTAGGATTGCCGCTCATCTTCCGACAGCTGGGGCGATTTGAGCAGTTCCGTGTAGGTGATGATCGACGTGAGCGGAGTCCGCAGGTCATGGCTCACATTGGTAATCAGCTCGGTCTTCAGCCGTTCGCTTTTGGCCTGTTCCCTTTGCGAGGCGTTCACCCCGTCCTGCAGCCGGTTGATGTTTTCCGCGAGGGAGGCGAGAGCCGATTTTCCCTTTACGGGCAGGCGGGAGACGGGTCTGCCGCTTGCCAGTTCACGGGTATGCAGCACGATCTGGTTAAAATACCCGGTGCTTTTGACGATGAAGACCAGCGCGGGGACGCCCGCCAGGATCAGGGCGAACAGGTAGACGGGAAGCAGGGAAGGTTCCATGAGCCCTCCGAAAGCCCCGAATCCTGCGGCAAAGGCAACGGCCAGCAGGAGGAAGACTTTTGTGCCGGATTGCCGCAGCAAAAAGGCTTCCCGGATGGCCAGAACGACCCGGCAGAGGAGCGTGTTGCGCCACTCCGTTCCCAGGTTCGCCTCCCGCAAGTTGGCCCAAAGGTATCTGGCCTGAAGCAGGATGAACGCCGAGAGGAAAGCGGTAAATCCCGTATCAAACAGCGTCTCCGAAACGAGACGATAAACGGAGTACGGCGGATAATGGATGATGCTCTGGCTTTCCAGCCATACCAGGGCAACCATGGCGCTGATGAACAGGATGGCCCCCTTCAGGTCGAGCGGAATGCGGTTGTAGGCAGGCTGCCAGTGTTCCGGTGCGATCATCCGGATGACGGGGATCTTTTTCAGCAGAAACAGGCTGGTCAGCAAGGCGGCGATGCCGCTTCCCGCATACGCATAGAAAAGCAGTTGGCGCTGCTGGAAATCCTGATAGTCGGCAAAGGCGCCGGCGGCCACTGCCGACTTCGGCACGGCGATCTGACCTGCAAAAACGGCCGGTTTTCGCAGCGTCAGCGTCTTCCAGTAGATTTCCGGGTAGCGGGCGGCAAATTCCAGGCTGCCGGTGAAAGGACCGGATGTCTGCGAGTCAAACGACAGGGAGGATTTGTTGAGGATATACGCCATTTCTTTCGGGTCGATTCCGGTTTTGCCGGAACTGGCCTGGTCCGGGCTGACGTTGGTGTATACCTTGCCGCTTTCTACATCTTTCAGGTAGTAGCGAAAGTTCCCCTTGTTCTTCACGAATTCTGCCCGCCGGGATTCCAGCTCGCGGTAGTAGTCGTCAATCAGTTGTTCCTTTTCCTTGACGATCTTGACCCGCACGTGTTCATCGCTTTGGAAGTTCAGGGTGATGTCTTCGATTTTTTTATCTCGTTCCGCGATGTAGGCGTCTGCCGCTTGCCTGTTGTTTTCGGCCAGCGCCTGCTGGATTCGGGGCGCGTATTGCCTCTGGATGCTGGCAATCTGCTCGGACAGCTCGCCATAGCGGTAGCGGTGTTCCTCAATTTCCTCCTGGGTCGCGACGATGGAGCGTTTGGCTTCTTCTTTCGGAATGTAATTCAGCTCGTAGGCGCTGAGCATGTCCAGAAATTTGATCAGTTCTCTTTCAAACGCAGCGCTCTGAAAATAATCCCGCTGCAGGTAGTCGCCTGCGTGGACAAGGCCCGTCATCGTGCCGTTCAAGCCGTAGGCAAAGAGCAACAGCCACGCGAGCAAAAGCCACTTACTTTTCAATTTTGTATCCAATTCCCCATACCACCTTTAAATACTTCGGATGCTTCGGATCGATTTCAATTTTTTCGCGAATTTTGCGGATGTGCACGGCCACCGTGTTTTCCGCGTTGTAACCGGGTTCCTTCCATACCCGCTCGTAAATTTCCTGGATGGAGAACACCCGGCCGGCATTCTTCATCAGCAATTCCAGGATCCTGTATTCGATCGGCGTCAGCTTGACGGCTTCCCCGTGCAACGTCACTTCCTTGGCCGCCTCGTTCAAGGCTAGACCGTTTACCTCGATCACTTTCTCCGAACCTTCGTAGTTTCCCAACGTCATGTACCGCCTCAGCTGCGATTTCACGCGAGCCAGCAGCTCCAGCGGTTCAAACGGCTTGGTGACGTAATCGTCGGCGCCGATGTGAAGGCCGAAAATCTTGTCCGTATTCTCGCTTTTGGCACTGAGGATAATGATCGGAATGTTTTTTTCTTCACGGATCTTGCAGGTGGCGGCGATCCCGTCCAGCCGCGGCATCATGATGTCCAGAATGATCAGATGGACCTCGTGCTGATTCAGCATCTCGATCGCTTCGATGCCGTCCTTGGCCTTCAGGACGGTGTATCCTTCATTTTTCAAATAGATCTCAATCGCATCGCGAATTTCCTTTTCGTCATCCACGACGAGGACGGTGTATGGATTCATGTTCTCCCCTCCTTTGCAAAAGTATATCATTTGTCTTCGCATTTCATTGTAAGCGGCAATTCTTACGATCAGGTCTGGAAAAATCTTAAAGATTTCTTAAGAAGAACTTAAATTCTGCCGAAAAACAACGGCTTCCGCCGAAAAAAACATCGCGTCCAGCCATTTTTGCGAAAGAAAGCCGGGCGAAAAGAAAATCCCCTTTCCGCCAAAACGGGAAGGGGATGCACTTGCGCGATGCGCTTTATGGGGAAACGCTAGCCGGTCATTCGTTCTGTGCCGCTTTTTCGTCTTGCAGCCGCCTTTTTGCCGTGAACGACGTAGTAGACAAAGAGGCAGAACAGGGTGATTGCCGCCATCAACGCATACAGCCCGCGAAACCCGAAAAAGGGGAGAATCGAACCGAGCAAAAACGGCCCGATGCCCACGCCGAAATCGTAAAACACGAAAAAGGTGGCGGTGGCAAGTCCAATCCGGTGCCGCGGCGCTTCGTTCACGCCAATCGTCTGCGCGCTCGACTGAATGGTGCCCATGCCCACGCCAATGACGGCACCGGCGATCAAGAGAGTGATGCCGTTTTGCGCCTGGCTCAGGAGCGCAAGACCAGCAGCAAACAACAGCAGCGACGGATACATGACGACGTTTTCCCCTTTCCGGTCAAACAGCCGTCCGGTGAAGGGCCTGGACAGCAGGAGAAACAAGGCGTACATCATGAAGAAAAAGCTGGCCGCTTCCACCAGGCGGATCTCCTGCGCGTAGGTGGAGAGGAAGGACAAAATGCTGGAGTACACCATTCCGCAAATGGCGGCGAGAATCCCGATGGGAATGGTCGTTTTTTCAAAGAAGTCGCGCAGGTGCAATCCGCTTGTTTTCGGCATGTCGACCGGCATTTCCGTCCTGGGCGCCCGCAGGAACAGGGCGGTGATCAGGGCAATCGCGGAAAGCACGCTGGTCACGCCGAAAATCACGTAGCCGTCGTAGTGCTGGCTGAGAAACAGCCCGACGAAAGGACCGATGGCCATCGCCAGGTTCATGCTGGTGGCAAAGTAGCCCATGCCTTCGCCGCGCCGTGCCAACGGGATGATGTCGGCAGCAATCGTTCCGGTTGCCGTTTGGCTGATCCCGAAGGCAAAGCCGTGGATAAAGCGGATGATCAGGAGCAGCGTCAGGCTGGTGATGGGAAAGTAAAGCAGGATCATGACCAGAAACAAGGCAAGGCCGAAGAGCAGCATGTTTCGTTTTCCCACTGTCTCCATCAGTCTTCCGGCAATGGGTCTGACCAGGACGGCACCGAGGACAAAAATGCCGGAAGCGACCCCGGCTTCGCCCTTTGAGGCGTGAAACTGTTCTGCGGCATGGATGGCCAACGTCACGATCAACATGTAAAAGGAGCAAAACAACAGGAAGTTGGCGGCAAAAACCATGAGAAAGTCCTTCGTCCACAGCCTGGTTCTATCCATAGGCGCGTCTCCTTTTAGAGAAGTTTCTCCCGCAATCGCTGCAAGGTTTTTTGTGTCGTTTCCCGGTCTGAGTCGGGAATGCCTTCCAGCAGAAGGCGCTCAAACTCGCTTACCACGGCTTGTGCTTCCCGAAAAACGCGAAGTCCTTTTTCCGTCAGTTGGATCCGGCGTTCCCGCTTGTCCTTGCTGGGAACCTTTTCAATGAGCTGGCGTTTTTCCAGACGGTTCACCGTGCGGGTGATGGTCGGCTTTTCCACTCGCAGGTAGTTGCTGATCTCCACCAGGGTTGCCGCACCGAAAGAATGCAAATAGAAAACGATCATCCACTGGGAGTGGTACAACCCGATCTCCGCCAGCCGTTCGTTCAATTTCTTGCTGAAGGCGCGGGCAAACTGCAAATTCTGGTGAAAAAAAGACTGTGTCAAAAGAGAACCTCCAATCAAAATGGTTACCTAGGTAACTATATAGCAAAATTACAGCAAAATTCACAAAATGTCCACAAATTTGCGCCTTTCAAAAACGATTCGCCTGTTCCATTTTCATCCTGAAGGCAAAAAAAAGCCGCTGCCGGTTGGCGCGACCGTGTGGATTTAGCCTTTTGCTTTTCAAAATCGATATGTCCAAAAGTGTTCGGTTCCATACCGTTCCAGCAAGTCTTCTCCGGAGAGATTCCCGCTTCCCATCAGCTCAGGGGCGCGGAACTGGGAACGATGGGCCTGGATGGCGGCCAGTTTTTGCGGCAGAAACGGTTTTACGTCGATGATGACATCGGGGCTGCCGATTTCCTCCTCACAGTTGTGGGAGAACGCAATGCAGTACACGACGGGCCGTTCTTCCGCCGGCAGTTTGCCAACGGTGCGGATCACCGCTGCGCCGCAGGCATCGTGGTCGGGATGAACGCTGTACCCCGGATAAAAGGTAATGACCAGATCCGGGCGCAGTTCCTTCAGCAATGCTTCCAGTTTGCTGTCCAACAGCGCCTGGTCCTCGAATTCGATCATCTTGTCGTGGAATCCGAGCAAGCGCAAATCCTGAATGCCGATAGCACGGCAGGAGGCTTCCAGTTCCTGTTTGCGCACGTGCGGAAGCGTGGCCCGGTTGGCAAAAGGGGGAATGCCCATGTTGCGGCCCATTTCTCCCAGCGTCAGACAGGCATAGGTAACCTGGGCTCCCTGCTGAATGTGCATGGCCAGTGTGCCTGCTGCACCGAATGCTTCGTCGTCGGGATGCGGCAGCACGACGAGGATGTGTCGAACCACAGCGCTCTTCACCTCCTCTTCACTCAAAAAGGATGAGGGCTCAACATGAGGGTAACCACCAGCTTGCCCTGACTGTCGTGCCCTGCCAGAATCAAACGTTCGCTTTCTGTTTCTTCCCAGTGGGTAAGTCCTTCGGCGTATACCCAGCCCGTCTCCGTTTTCAGGCCGACCCGATACGGACCGTTTCCAGCAATCAATCCATGCGCATACCGGATGCGGGCATTGCTGATGAAGGCAGAGGCGGGATGCTTGCTGCTGTCCAAATGGGTGGCATACGCTCCTGTTGTCGATTCCAGGTGCAAATACAACGCTTTGTTTTGCAAGCGGTCCAATCTGGCTTGCACATCGGATGGCGAGATCCGCTCCAACTCAACCCCTCCCTTTCCCGATTCCATGTGCCGGACAAAAGGCACCTCGTGCCGTGGCGCAACTTTCGCGCGTTTCCTGCTCACAGGAGACGTTCCGTCCGGCAGACATGCGCTTCCGGGGCGGAAACGTTTTTCCATGGCTTCTTTCATTATAGCGTATTTGCTGTCTTCCCATGCTGAGAACAGGAAGGGGAGAAGTTTTTCTCAACCCAGGCCGAGCGCCAGTGCCAGCAAGAGGGCGGAAGTGCCGCCTGCGAGCGAGCCGGCGGCATTCACCGTATCGTTGGTCCAGCCGGCACGGCCGCGGATGGGAACGGCTGGCAGGCCGCAGTGGCGGTTTTTTTCGATTTCGCGGCCGCATGCGCGGCAGCGGTACATGCGTTGCCAGGCCGCGCCGAGCCAGGAATCTGCGAGCGACCCGATGATGCCGGACAGGGTTGCGATTCCCAGCCAGGCGGCCAAACGCAGATTGGCTGGGGTATCATCGGGAGCGGTTTGTCCGGGCAACGCCAGCAAAAGCCAGGCGATGCCGCCGATGAACAGGCCGCCTGCTGCCGAAGCGAAGAACCCCAGGCCGGTGACCCCGCCGGACGTGCCGGGGGGAACCCGCCGCCCCGTCTTGATTGACCGCGGAGGCGTCCGGCTCAAGCCGCCGATTTCCGTAGCCCAGGTATCAGCCGTGACCGCTGCCATGACGCCCAGGAAGGCGTACCACCAAAGCGGGTGCGGATACACCTGGTTTGCCGCGCACAGGATGAGCGCAAGCCCGCCGTTGGCAAACACCTGGCCGGCATCGCGCCTTCCGCTTTTCGCATAGCCGCTCTCCGCTTCCGCCTTCGCGTGCTGTTTCCACTTGGACCATAAGCTTGACGAAACAAAAAAGGCGATGAGCGGGCCGAACCAGACCGCGGTTCCGACCGCGTACATCACGCTGCCAATTGCGACCGCCGCCAGAAAACCGGAACCGGACAGCGACCGCTTGAAATAGGCCGCTCCGGCAATCCCGGCGCTAGCGGCCAGGCCGATCAACCACTCCACTGCTTTGCCGCCTCCTTCGCTGTGCATGATGACCCTTTCGCCTGGCAGGCAAAAAATATCTGCTTCAAACTGTAGCCAAGCGGATCCAAAAAGGTCAAGAGGAGAAGACAGTCGGATTTTCCCCGGCGATTCGGCAGGGGAGAAACGGCCTTGCCCGCAGTTGTTTTGGCGGGAAGTGGCGTTCCTGGGCATTGGGGCATAGGCTATGGCGAGAGCAAAACAACCAGGGAGGAACCGACATGCGATTTTACTATGGCGATAAAATGCCGCTCCGCATATTGGATGAGGGAGAATTTTGGAAACTGCAGGAAGCGGAACATACGGAGGTTATTCTGGCGCTTGTCCCCAATCTGGAACAAGCCTTTGTGGACGCGCTGAAAAACTGGGGGCAGGCTTTGCTCCGTACACAGGCGACGTTTGTGCAATACATCGAAACAGCCGTAAGAGGAGGTCAGTATCTCCAGCCGCAATTCTACGACCGGGTGCTGGAACTGGTGCGGTTTGCGCTGCAGGAAAGCCAGCAGTTTATCGGATTTTTAAATCAGCTGGGGGCCGAAAGCCAGGCAATGCGGCAGGACAGGACGGCGATGACGGTATTAAACCACATCCGCCGCGAATCGGAGTATTTTATCGGGATTGCCCAGGCGCTGTTGTACAACCGGTAACCGACAGCCGGACAGAAAACGTTTCAGACGGGAGGCGAACGGCGGCTCCCGCAAGCTGGTAAATGGAGAAAGACTCCTGCAAAAACAGCACGGCCGCGATGATCGAGACGACGGTGGAAACCCCGATGAAGGATGCGGTGCGGTTTACCCCGATTTTGGCAATCGCCACATTGGACAGAAAGAATGCCAGTACAGAACATCCGATTCCCTGATAGAGAATGGCGATGAGAAAACCGGTGTCACGGACAGGCAGACTCAACAACGCCTGCACATTTCCCGCAACCCATGCTTCCGCCATGGCCAGGGCGGCAAAAACCATTGCCCCGGCAGCGAGCATGACATAAGTGATCTCCATCCCCGTATAATCAGAGGCTTTCTCCACAAACACACTGTAGAGTGCATAGGAAACGACGGCAACCAAAAGGAACAGGTATCCCACGACAGACAGGCTTGCGGTTGCCCCAACAGCCAAAACGGTTGCCGTCACGCCAACCAGGGTTACGAGGATCCCGGCCACTTGTCTTTTGCTTGGTTCCTTGTGCAAAATCAGCGTCGATGCCAGCAACGAGACGACAGGAATGCACGCGAGAAAAACCCCGCTTTCCGAAGCCGTCGTATTTCGGATTCCCACGGTTTCGCCAATAAAATAGACAACCGGGCTGAACAGGGCAACCAACAGCAATGGCTTGATTTCCTTTCCTTTCAGGTTGATTTTGAAAAAGCCGAATAAAATGCATGTGCTTGCGGCGATGAATGCCACAAAAAAACGCCAGCCCAACAAAGCGAAGGCGCTTGCGTGGCTGGTGGCCTGTTTGGTAAAAAGGTAGCTCAGGCCGAAAAGCGTTTCACAGCCGAAAGCACACAGATAGCCAATGATCAAATTTTTCCGCTCTGCGCCGTTCATGAATTTCCTCCGTTTTCGCGTTTCCGCTTTTCCCCGGCAGACAGCCTTTCTCCTGTGTGCCGTTTTTTCCAGTATCCAGCCTGGGCTTGGAAAAAGTAAAGAGGGGCGAAACCCCCTCTTTTTCCCTGTTTATCTGTTGCCTGTTTACGCCTAGGCCTTGATGTGGAATTGGTTCGCCTTGCTTTTCAAGTCTTCTGCCATTTGGTGGAGCAGTTGCGAGGAGCGGGCGATTTCATCCATCACGGCAATCTGTTCCTCGGTCGCCTGCGAGATCGCTTCCGAGTTTTTCGCCGATTCATTGGAGATGCGGTTCAGTTCCAGAATGGAAGCGTAGATTTGTTCGGAACTTGCCGACATTTCCTCAGCGGCCGCTGAGGCATTCTGCATTTGCTCGACGGTTTCGTTGACCGCTTCGGCGATTTTTTGGAAAGCGGCTCTGGTTTGTTCGACCAAAGCCATTCCCGTTTGAAATTCGTTCATTCCTGCTGCGGTTGATTGGAAAGCAGCGGTGATGTCGGACTGCACTTGGGAAACGAGCGCATTGATTTGCTCGGACGACTTTTTCGACATTTCCGCCAGCTTTTTGACTTCAGCGGCAACCACGGCAAATCCTCGGCCATGTTCTCCGGCACGGGCGGCTTCGATGGATGCGTTCAGGGACAAAAGGCTGGTTTGCGAGGCAATCTCCGTCATCACCGCTACGATGTTGTGAATCTCATTGGAACGCAGGTTCAACGTGTTCATCACTTCGGAAACCTGGGCAACGGCTTGTTGCACGGATTGCATGTTGGCGATGAATTGGGAAATGAGCTGCTGTCCCTGTTCCGCTTCCGCCTTGGAGCGGACGGAAGTGTCGTATGCGCGGGAGGAGGTTTCCGCAACGCGTTGAATGCCGACGGCCATTTCCTGCATGGATTTTGCGCTTAGTTCCGTGCTCATGGCTTGCGTTTCAATTCCTGAGGCAATTTGCTGGGTCGATTCGGCGATCTGGCGGGAAGCCTGTGTCGTTTCCTCGATGGAGTCTTGCAGTGTCTGGGAGGCGGAAGAAACCTTCTCGGCATTCTGGATCATTTCCTTCACCAGGGTTTGCAGGGAGTCGCGCATCGCAAGAAAGTTTTGGCCAAGCACGCCGATTTCATCCCGGTTTTTGATGACGAAGCAGTCGGAGGTCAGGTCGCCCGCGGCCACTTTTTTCGTCTCTTCGGCAATTTTGATGATGGGTTTTGCGATGTGGTTGGCGAAGAAGTACGAACCGATTGCTCCCAGGAGAATGCAAATGACCAGGCTCAAGAGCGTGGAATGCAGGATCCGGATTTGGCCTTCATTGTAATCCTGATAATAGGAGCCGGCGGCAACGATCCAGTTCCACTCTTCGAACAGCAGGGAATAGGTGATTTTCAGCGCTTCTTCTTCACTGCCAGGCAAGGGCCAGTTGTAAAAGGTAAACCCGCCTCCGTTTTGCCCCTTTTTGATCACATCCTGTATGTAGTAGTATCCGTCTGGAGTTTTCTTGTCCCAAACATTTGTTCCTTCCATGTTGGGATGGGCGAGCAAGGTGCCTGTATCGCTGATGGCGTAGAAATAACCGTGTTCTCCCAAATCAATCTCTGGATTGAGCGGTCTCGTTCCATCGGGCTGCTTTTCTCCCAGCATCATGCTTTTGATTTTTTCCTGCGCTTGCGGCAATGTCAGCTGCTGCTTCTTTACCATTTCATTCAATGCAGCCATGTTTTGCAGCATGAGTTTGACGCTGTTTTCAAGAGTTTTTTTGATGAGGGCATCCGTTTCCTGTTTGGCCGTGAAGTAGCTGGTACACGAAATCGTGGCAATGGGGACGATCAACAACAGCATGCCAAACAAAAACAGCTTTTTCCGAATGGTCCACTTCCCGTTCCATGCAAGCAACTTCTTCATGTTTATCTGTCCTCCTGTCCGTGATCTGGTTGGATGCTGTTGTTCCGGTTATAACAGCGCTTACAAACAGCTGCCGCAACAAGCGTTTTTTCATGTTTGCAGATCAGTTTTTTTATGCGTTTTATCCTATTTTTAACCATATTATACGGTACTTTTATCCTATATTGGAATTGATTATCCAATCTGGGGATTATTTATTCATAAAATATTCATAGTATTTTCATATTTTTGCAATTGCAAATGTCCAAGGCGTATGCCAGGAGAGAGCGGTTGGATGGGAAGATCGTCTGACAAAAAAGAAAAACTCTTCCAGTGATAGGAGAGCTGGAAAGGATCTTTGGGAGCAAATTGGGCGCAATACATTCAAATCACCATTTGACTGTAATCAGGAAAAGGTTTATTCTTATATTCAAGAGAATATTTGAATGAACAGGGGGACCCTATGGCCAAGAAAGAAGATTGCTGTGAAATTTTTTGTTTTGATGAAGAGAAGGTAAACAGGGCCAAAGCCAAATTGGAAAACCGGGATACGCGAACGGTTGCCAACATGTTCAAGGCTTTGGCAGACGAGACAAGAATGAAGATTGCGTATTGCCTGTGTATCGAAGATGAATTGTGCGTCTGCGATGTTGCCAACATTATCGGTTCCAGCGTCGCCACCGCGTCCCACCACCTTCGATTGCTCAAAAACATGGGCATCGCCAAGTACCGGAAAGAAGGCAAACTGGTGTATTACTCGCTCGATGATGAACACGTCAGACAACTGGTGATGCTGGCCATCGCCCACGCGGAGGAGGGGGTTCCGAGTGGCCGATAACCTCAAAAAGAGTGTGTACAGAGTCCAAGGCTTCACATGTGCAGGATGTGCAAAGACATTTGAAAACAATGTAAAGGCTCTGCCGACTGTGCAAGATGCCCAGGTAAACTTTGGCGCCGCAAAAATTACCGTCATTGGCGAGGCCACGCTCGAAGAACTGGAGAAGGCAGGAGCTTTTGAAGGGCTTAAACTTTACCCGGAACAGCAGAAACTTGAGGCAGCGAAGGCGCCGTTTTGGAAGCGCAAAGCCGTCATTCGCACAGCCATTTCAGCAGTTCTTCTGCTCGCCGGCTGGCTGATTGGCGCACGGCTTGGCGAAGAAAGCGTACTTGCTGTCCTGGCGTACGGCCTGTCCATCATCATTGGCGGATTTCCCTTGTTTCGCAAGGGAATCCGGAACCTGCTTCGCCTTCAGTTTGACATGAACACCCTGATGACCGTTGCCATATTCGGAGCGGCCGCGATCGGCGAATGGGGGGAAGGGGCTGCTGTCGTATTCCTGTTTGCCATTTCGGAGGCTCTTGAATCCTATTCCATGGACAAGGCACGCCAATCCATCCGCTCGTTGATGGACATTGCTCCCAAGGAAGCCATCGTCAGACGCCATAACCGGGAAATGCAAATCCCCGTCGATGACATTTGCATAGGGGACATTCTGATTGTGAAGCCGGGACAGAAAATTGCCATGGATGGCAAGGTGATCAAGGGAAAATCTGCGGTAAACCAGGCCGCGATCACGGGTGAATCCATCCCGGTTGCAAAAACGATTGGGGATGAAGTTTTTGCCGGTACGCTAAACGAAGAAGGATGGTTGGAGGTCGAAGTTACCAAAACAGCGGAAGATACGACGCTTGCGAAGATCATCCATCTGGTGGAAGAAGCACAGGCGGAACGTGCTCCAACCCAGGCGTTCGCGGATCAATTTGCCAGGATATACACTCCGGCCATCATGCTGATTGCCCTGGGGATTGCTGTCCTGCCGCCCTTGTTTGGCGGTTTGGAATGGACGGAATGGATTTACCGGGGCTTGGCCGTATTGGTTGTCGGATGCCCATGCGCCCTGGTGGTTTCCACACCTGTTGCAATCGTTACGGCAATCGGGAGCGCCGCGAGACACGGTGTATTGATCAAGGGCGGCATACACCTGGAAGAGGCGGGAAAGCTTTCCGTTGTGGCTTTTGACAAGACGGGCACTTTAACCAAGGGCATTCCGGAGGTCACCGACATCCGGACAGTTGGAAAGGCAAATGAAATGGAAGCTCTCGGCATCGCCGCGGCGATCGAAAAATGGTCTCAGCATCCCCTGGCGTCCGCCATCTTAAGAAAGGCCGAGAATGCGGGAGCACAGGCGCTTGCAGCGGATCACTTTGTCTCCATGACAGGCAAAGGGGTGAAAGCGCTAGTGGGCGGTACGGATTACTTCATGGGCAGTCCGCGCCTGTTTGAAGAATTGTTGTCAGGCGGTCTTGACGACAGGATCCAAAGCGAAATCACCGCGCTGCAGGAGCAGGGCAAAACAGTAATGCTGCTGGGAACAGAAACAGAAGTCCTTGCCCTGTTTGCGGTTGCCGATGAAATCCGGGAAACAGGCAAACAAGCAGTGGAGAAACTCCGTCGCTTGGGAATCCGCAAAACGGTAATGCTGACGGGGGATAACCAAGCGACTGCCAGGGCAATTGCCCAAAAAGTTGGCATTGATGAATACAGAGCGGAACTTATGCCCCAGGACAAGCTGGAATCCATCATGACATTCAAACAGGAGCATGGACGGGTTGCCATGGTCGGGGATGGGGTCAATGACGCCCCCGCTTTGGCAGCCGCGAACGTTGGCATTGCCATGGGGGGAGCGGGAACAGATACGGCTCTGGAAACAGCGGATATTGTCTTGATGGCGGATGACTTGTCGAAGCTGCCCTTTACGGTAAGATTGAGCCGCAATGCCTTGTCCATCATTAAGCAGAACATTGCCTTTTCATTGGCAATCAAAGCGATTGCCTTGCTTCTGATCATTCCGGGATGGCTGAACTTGTGGATGGCGATTTTCGCTGACATGGGTGCAACGCTGCTCGTTACACTAAACAGCATGAGGTTGTTAAGGGTCAAGGAGTAAAAGAAAGGGGGCTGTCCAGAAAGTCAGTGAAAACTGAGTTTCTGTGACAACCCCACTTTGAC
>ERZ777010.307-NODE-307-length-57158-cov-9.339387_pt1 | contig 57158 bp, 55 predicted proteins | sample MGYA00374963_ERZ777010 | MGnify/ENA primary metagenome ERZ777010 (study PRJEB29309, sample SAMN06268256) | bioreactor metagenome | isolation source: Joint BioEnergy Institute, California, USA | place: USA:Joint BioEnergy Institute, California, USA | collected...
CCGAGGGTGTCGGTGCCGCAGATCACCTTCAGCAGCCCGGCCTGGGCGAGCTGCTCGACCAGCCGGCGGTACTTGGGCAGCATGCCGGCGTGGTGCACCCCGATGCCGTGCCGCACCAGCCGCGACAGCGTGTTGCCGAACGCGGAGGTGAACCGGAAGCCGCCGATCGCCTCGGCGATGGCGGCCTTCTCCTCCTTGGTGCACACGTTCACGCTCATCAGCGCCTGCGCCCGCTCCAGCGCGGAGGCCTGGGTGAAGTGCACCACGTAGATCGGTGCCTGGCCGGTCTGCAGCAGCTCCCCGATCGTCTCGTGGATCGGGGTGGTGGCGTACGAGTAGTACAGCGGCACCGGGCGCTGGGCGCTGGTGACCAGGGCGGTGGGCCGGCCGGTGCGGCGGGTCAGGTCGTTGCGCAGGAAGGTGACGTCGCCGAGCGTGGCCGACATGAGCAGGAACTGCGCCTGCGGCAGCTCCAGCAGCGGCACCTGCCAGGCCCAGCCGCGCTCCGGGTCGCCGTAGAAGTGGAACTCGTCCATCACCACCAGGGCGATGTCGGCGTCGGCGCCCTCGCGCAGCGCGATGTTGGCCAGGATCTCGGCGGTGCAGGCGATGATCGGCGCGTCGGCGTTCACCGCGGCGTCGCCGGTGAGCATGCCGACGTTCTCCGCGCCGAAGATCTCGCACAGCGCGAAGAACTTCTCGCTCACCAGCGCCTTGATCGGCGCGGTGTAGAAGCTGCACCCGTCCCGGGCCAGCGTGGCGTACACCGCCCCGGTGGCCACCAGCGACTTGCCGGAGCCGGTCGGGGTGGCCAGCACCACGTTGCTGCCGCTGACCAGCTCGATCAGCGCCTCCTCCTGGGCCGGGTACAGCGGGGTGCCGTTGGCCTCGGCCCAGGCCGCGAACGTGGTGAACAGTTCGTCCGGGTCGGTGCTGTCGGGCGGGTCGGCGAGGGACGGGGCGGTCGTGGTCATCGCTTACCAGCGTGCCTGATCGGGCCGACACCGGTCATCCGTGCCTATCGTGCAGGGGTGACGATCGGTTATGACGAGGCGCTGCGCGAGCGGATCCGGGCCAACCTCGCCGGCCACCGGCGCCGGGTCGTCGACGACCCGAGCAAGCGGCACGCCGCGGTGGCGGTGGTGCTCGTCGACTCCCGGGCGGGGGAGGACCGCGTCGACCCGGCACCGGTGGACGACTGGATCGACGGCCGCGAGCTGCCCGACCCGAACCTGGACGGCCGGATGGTCGACGTGGCCGGCGGCGCGGCGTTCCTGCTGTGCCGGCGGGCCTCCCGGCTGCGGGCGCACGCCGCGCAGTGGGCGCTGCCCGGCGGGCGGCTCGACCACGGCGAGACCCCGGTCGACGCCGCGCTGCGGGAGATCTGGGAGGAGGTCGGCGTCGAACTGCCCGGCTCGGCGGTGCTCGGCCTGCTCGACGACTACCCGACCCGCTCCGGCTACGTCATCACCCCGGTGGTGCTGTGGGGCGGCGGGCGGCTGGACCTGCGGCCGTCGCCGGAGGAGGTGGTGGCGGTCTACCGGGTCGGTCTGCACCAGTTGATGCGGCCGGACTCGCCCCGGTTCGTGCAGATCCCGGAGAGCCCGCGGCCGGTGGTGCAGGTCCCGCTGGGCAACGACCTGATCCACGCGCCGACCGGCGCGGTGCTGCTGCAGCTGCGGTGGTGGGGCCTGGAGGGCCGGCACGACCCGGTCGACGGGTTCGAGCAGCCGGTGTTCGCCTGGCGCTAGGGTTCCCGGCCGGCGCGCCGGTAGACGATGTCGGCGACCGCGCGGGCGTAGACCGTGCCGCCGGCGTCGGTCATGGTCGCCGACACCGTGGCCATCCGCCGGCCCGCCCGTTCGGTGGCGGTGGCCAGGGTGACCGGCCGGCCGTCGACGAGCGGGGAGCGGAAGTAGTGCACGGTCAGGTCGGCGACGGTGTAGTCGTCGCCGGGGCCGGTGTGGGCCTGCCCGGCCAGCGAGCAGGCCTGCCCGACCAGGGCGGCGATCACCCCGCCCTGGATGGCGCCGAGCGGGTTGGCCATCCACGGCTGCGGATCGACGGTGAGCACCGGCCCGGCCTCGGTGAGCCCCACCGACATCGCCAACAGCTCGCAGATCGGCCCGGCCGCCAGCTCGCCGCGGTCGATCGCGGCCAGGACCCGCCCGCCGTCCCAGCCCGGGTCGATCGGGGCGGGCACCGCTGCGGCGCTGCGCGGCACCGCCGCCGGGGCGTCGGCGAGCAGGGTTTCCCTGTCCAGCGCCTGCAGGGTTTCGCTGGTCCGGCCCACCCGCACCGCCCGGGCCACCCCGTTGCACACCACCGCGCCGGATTCGCCGGTCACGGTCATCGCGGCGGTGCCGTAGGTGTCGTCGTGGTGGGTCAGTTCGGCGGTGGCGGTGAGCCGGTCACCGGTGCGCGGCGCGGTCCCGGCGGTCAGCGCCAGCCAGGCCTGCACGGTCGCCACCGGCTGCGGCAGGGCGTACCAGTACACCCCGCTGGTCACCGACTCGGCCAGCACCGCGTACGCCGGCATCTCCACCCGGCCGCGGTGGTCGACGACCGCCGTGCCGAGCCGTTGGTGCAGCGTCAGACGGTTGCCCTCGGGCCGCATGCGGCCCACCCCGAACATCGCTATCGGATCGGTTACCGAGTGCACGACGGTATCCTGCCCGGTCCGGGTCAGCCGAACTCCAGCAGGGTGTAGGCACCGCGGATCCGGCGCACCAGCGGGGCCCGCCACAGCAGCGGGAACAGCGTGCCGAAGAACCAGCCGCGACCGCGCGGCATCGGCAGGTCGTGCACGGCGCGGATGCCGGGGATGGTCTCGGGCAGCCGGGCCAGCGCGGCCGGGGACATGCTGAACGGCATCGGCGGCACCCGGTAGTGCCGGGACGCCCGCATGCCGCGCTTGGCGAGCCGGGGGATGAGCACCGGCGGCAGGTCGAACACGAACCGCCCGCCCGGGAAGCGGGCGGCGCACTGCCGGATCAGGTCCAGCGACTCCTCCGGCTGCAGGTACATCAGCAGCCCCTCGGCGGTGATGAACACCCCGTGCTCGGTGTCGACGTGGTCCATCCAGGAGTAGTCCAGCGCCGACTGCGCGAGCGTGGTGATGCGCTCGTCGGCGGGCAGCAGCCGGTTGCGCAGCTCGATGATCGGGGGCAGGTCGATGCTGATCCACCGGAACCGGGCGTGCGGCAGCGCGTCGGAGAGCCGCCAGAAGCTGGTCTGCAGGCCCTCGGCGAGGGCGACGACGGTGGCGTCCGGGTGCGCCTCCAGATAGGTGGTCGCGGCCCGGTCGAAGGCCAGCGCGCGCAGCGCCATCTCCTGGCCGCGGCGGCCGAACTTGGCGTAGTCGGCGTGGATCGCGTCGGCGAGCCGGATCGCCATCGGGTCGTCGATGATCGCCCGCGGATGGCGGGCCTGCTCGGCCCGGCCGTAGAGCGTCATCAGTGCGGTCTCGGAGACGCCGGTCAGTGCGCTCGCATCGATCCGGCCTGCGTCGGGGGTGTCCACGCCGTCCACGCTACCGGGGCGCGTCGGCATGACACTTCCGGCCGCGGGTGTAAACGGCTACGGTGCGGCTATGGGGCGTGTGGTGATCATCACCGGGGGTGCCGGCGGCATGGGGCTGGCCACCGCGAAGCTCATGGGCCGCGACCACATCCCGGTGCTCTACGACAACCGGGCCGACCGGCTGCGGGCGGCCGGACGGGCGCTCGCCGAGCTCGGCATCGAGGCGACCACCGTCCACGGCGACGTCACCGACCCGGGCCGGGTGGCCGAGCTGTTCGACACCGCCGCCGGGCTGGGGGCGATCGCCGCCGTGGTGCACACCGCCGGGGTGAGCCCGAGCATGGGTGACGCCGAGCACGTCGTGCGCACCAACGCGCTGGGCACCCTGCACGTCAACGAAACCTTCTACCGGCACGCCGAATCCGGCGCGACGATCGTCAACGTGGCCTCGATGGCCGCCCACCTGATTCCCGAGGAGCTCGTCCCGGTCGACGCGTACGCGCTGGCCTTCACCGACCCGCGGCGGTTCGCCGCCGAGTTGGTGGCCGCCTGCGCCATCGGCGGGGACGCGGCCTCCGGGCTGGCCTACGGGATCAGCAAGCACTTCGTGAGGTGGTACAGCAGCGCGCAGGCCGAGCGGTTCAACGGCCGGGGCCTGCGCATCGTGTCGGTCTCGCCCGGCTCCACCGACACCGAGATGGGCCGGCTGGAGGAGCGGGCCGGCGCCGGGCAGATGGTGGTCGACGCCGCGGTGCCGCGCTGGGGCACCGCCGAGGAGATGGCCGAGCTGTTCGCGTTCTGCGCGAGTCCCCGCGCCGGCTACCTCACCGGCACCGACATCCTCAACGACGGCGGGGTGGTCGCCTCGGTGCGCGCGCGGGCCGGACGGGCCGCCGCGTCCTGAGCGGCTGTCACAGATCGCGGCCCGTCGGTGTCGGAAGGGGTGAGACATCCGAAACGACACCGGAGGAAGACCATGACCGCTCGACTCGATCTGCTGCACACCCGCGCCGGCGCCACCGTGGTGCGACACCTCGTCGCCGCGGTGCAGGCGGTGGCCGAATCGCCGCTGCCCCGAACCGTCCAGGAACTCGTGAAGATCCGGGTCAGCCAGATCAACGGCTGCGCGTTCTGCGTGGACATGCACACCAAGGAGGCCGCGCACGCCGGGGAGGATCCCACCCGGATCAACCTCGTCGCCGCCTGGCGCGAGGCCACCGTGTTCACCGACGCCGAGCGCGCCGCACTGGAACTGGCCGAACAAGCCACCCGCATCGCCGACGCCGCCGGCGGGGTGCCGGAGGGGATGTGGCGGGCCGCGGCCGCACACTACGACGACGAGGCACTGGCCGCCCTGGTCGGACTCGTCGCGATCATGAACGCGTTCAACCGCGGCAACGTCGCGGTGGCGCAGCCCGCCGGCGACTACCGGGTGGGCCTGCCCGCCTGAGCTCAGGGCACGTTCGGCTTGATCTCCTCGATCACCCACCGCGCGTGGTCGAGGAACTCCTCGACGTCGCGCACCCGCGGGACCGGCACCGAGCTCACCGTCACCCCCTGCTCGGCGAGATAGCCGAGCCGGTCGATGATCTCGGCCGCGCTCAGGTCCGGCCGCGCGTGCGGGTCGTCGCGCACGGCATGGCCCTCGCCGACCCGGCGGGTGGCCATGCCGTGCACCACGTCGAAGGGGCGGCCGTCGTAGCCGGTCCGGGACTTCAGGAACGCCACCCGCTCGGCGATCCGCTCCGGCGGGGTGAGGAAGGTCCACCAGCCCGAGCCGAACCGTGCCGCCCGGCGCAGCGCGGCGTCGGAGTCCCCGCCGATCCAGATCGGAAGGTGGGGTTTCTGAACGGGTTTGGGTTCGAACGCGATGTCGGAGAAACGGATGTAGCGGCCCTCGAAGGCGGGCCGGTCGCTGGTCCACAACTCGACGATGGCGGCCAGGTACTCGTCGGCGATCCGGCCGCGCTCACCGAAGGGCACTCCGAGCAGTTCGAATTCCCGCTCCAGCCAACCCACCCCGAAGGTCACCATCATCCGGCCGCTACTCATCCAGTCCGCGGTGGCCAGCGCCTTGGCCAGCACGATGGGGTGCTGCAGCGGCAGGATCGTGATGCACGAGTTGATCATGATCCGCTCGGTCGCCCCGGCCAGGTAGGCCTGGGCGGTGGTGGAGTGCAGGTAGTGCGGACCGGACAGCTCCAGGTGCTCGATCGGCACGACGTAGTGCTCGGGCACGGCGACCATGTCGTAGCCCAGGGCGTCGGCGCATTTGACCATGCGGGTCTGGTCGGCGCCGGTGACCTGCGCCTCCCATGGCTGCGTCATTGCCCTCAGCCGCATCATGTGCGGCAGTGGAAAGACGAATTTCATTGCCGGGAAGGGTTATTTGAGCATGCTGCCGGCGTCCACCGGCAGGGTCACCCCGGTGACGAACCGGGCCTCGTCGGAGGCCAGGAACAGCACCGCGTTGCTGATGTCGACCGGATCCACCCAGCCCACCGGCAGCACGTGCATGAACTGTGCCGCGGCCTTGAGATCGTCGACGGTGGGATCGGCGAGATCCGGCCGGAACAGCAGTTTGGTGGCCTCGTTCATGAACATCGGGGTGTTGACGTTGGTGGGGTGCACCGAGTTCACCCGGATGTTGTGCGGGCCCAGCTCGACGGCGAAGGTGCGCATCAGGCCCACCACGCCGTGCTTGGCGGCGATGTAGTTGCCGGTGTGCGGGTAGGCCTTCAGCCCGCCCACCGAGCTGGTCAGGATGATCGACCCGCCGCGCCCGCCCGAGACGAGGTGCGGTACCCCGGCTTTGACGGTCTTCCAGACCCCGCCGAGGTTGACGTCGATCATCTCGGTCCAGTCCGTCTCGGTGGTCTTGTCCAGCGTCGCACCGCCGTTGCCGATGCCGGCGTTGGCCACGATGATGTCGAGCCGGCCGAGCTGTTCGACGCCGGCGTCCACGGCCGCCTTGAGCGCGTCGAAGTCGCGCACGTCGACCTCGGCGGTGTAGATGCGCCGCCCCAGGTTCTTGACCAGGTCCACCGTCTCGGCCAGGTCCTCCGGCGTCGACGGGGGGATCCGGCTGCTGGCGCTGACCGGTCCGCAGATGTCGACCGCGATGATGTCGGCGCCCTCCTCGGCCAGGCGCACCGCGTGGCTGCGGCCCTGACCCCGTGCCGCGCCGGTGATGAACGCGACCTTGCCCTCGACCCGTCCGGCCATCTCGAACCGCCTCCCCGGAGTCTGATCGGTTGATCAGGAAGCGTGACAGTCGAAGGCGAAGGTGTCAACCGTTCCGGTCGCCGGACGGGCCGGCCGGCCGGTCGAGCCGACGGTCGATGAAGGCGCGCAGCTCGGCGTGGCCGAGGGACAGCCCGACGGCGTTCTCGGTGCACAGGCTGCGGGCGGTCTGGGCGATCAGCATCGCGATCGCCACCGGCGGGTACTCGTCGAGGTCCAGGCCGCGCCGGCGCAGCGACAGGGTGGCCGCCGCGGTCTCGATGTCGCGCACCCGCTCGGCGTAGGCGCGCAGCTCGGCCCGGATCGCCTTGCGGTGGTTCGCCAGCGCCATGAACTCGGTGTGCAGCGCCGTCGTCGGCAGATCGCTGTTGATCTCCCACAGCGCGCGCAGCGGGTCCTCGGCGGTCAGCGCGGTGCGCATCCGGGTCAGCGCGGCCTCCGCCCCGGTGCGCAGCACCTCGACGAACAGGTCGTCCATGGTGGGGAAGTAGTAGTAGACCAGCGCCTGCTTCACCCCGGCCGCCGCGGCCACCCGCCGGGACGTCGCGGCGGCGTAGCCCTCCTCGCGCATGATCCGCGCGGTGGCCTCGATGAGGCGTTCCCGGGCGCCGCCCCGGGGCGACCGGAGCTCACGGCTCGTGCTCGGCATGGCGCATTCTAGCGTCCTGATCACTCGATCAAATCGAGCTCGCGGACCGAAACGCCCGGCCGGTGCCGGATGATCGAGCTATGCATGTCGACACCGGGCCGGGCCTGGACACCCACCACCTCGCCGCGCTGGCCGCGGTGGTGGAGACGGGCAGCTTCGAGGCCGCCGCCCGGCAGCTGCACGTCACCCCGTCGGCGATCAGCCAGCGCATCAAGGCGCTCGAACAGCGGGTGGGGCAGGTGCTGGTGGTGCGGGAGAAGCCGTGCCGGGCCACCGCGGCCGGGCTGCCGCTGCTGCGGCTGGCCAAACAGACCGCGCTGCTGCAGGCCGAGGCGCTCGCCGAGAGCGCGGGCGGCGGGCCGGGCCACACCCGGATCGCGATCGCGGTCAACGCCGATTCGATGGCCACCTGGTTCACCGCGGTGTTCGCCGCGCTCGACGGCGTGCTGTTCGACATCCGCATCGAGGACCAGGACCATTCCGCACGGCTGCTGCGCGCGGGTGCGGTGATGGGCGCGGTCACCACCGAGCGCGCCCCGGTCCCGGGCTGCCGGGTGCGCCCGCTGGGCGTGATGCGCTACCTGCCGGTGGCCGAGCGCGGCTACGTGCAACGGTATTTCGCCGACGGGTTCACCGCGAGGGCGGCCGCACTGGCCCCGTCGATGGCCTGGAACCGCGACGACGCCCTGCAGGACATGCTGATCGCCAAGGTGTTCCGGCGCCACATCGAACGCCCGGTGCACCACGTGCCCACCGCCGAGGGGTTCGGCGCGGCGGTGCGGGCCGGGCTGGGCTGGGGGATGTTCCCCGAACAGCTCGCCGCGCCGGAGCTCGCCGACGGCTCCTTCGTGCGGATCACCGACACCCATCTCGACGTGCCGCTGTACTGGCAGTGCTGGCGGGTGGACAGCCCCACCATCGCCGCGGTCACCGACGCCGTGGTGACCGCGGCGGCGGCCCTGCGCCGGCCGGGGCGGCGGCGGTGAGCCCGCTTCAGTCCCCGGCCGGTTCGTAGCGCAGCAGCGTGATGTCGTGTTCGGGGTGGTCGCAGAACACCGGCCGCACCCGCATCCCCACCCGCACCTGCTCGGGGGCGACGTTGACCAGTTCGGTGGAGAACCGCGGTCCCTCGTCCCACTGCACGATCGCGAGCAGCTGCGGCACCGCGTCGGCGAAGTGCGGGCTCACCGGGCGGCGGGCCACCGTGTACGAGTACAGCGTGCCCATCCCGGAGATCTCCCGCCATTGCAGGTCGTCGGCCAGGGTGCGCGGCGCCCGCACCCGCGGGTAGAACACGTAGGACCCGGTCGACGGCGAGTACTGGATGAGGATCCGGTGCTCGCGCAACGCATTCCAGAACGGTGCGGTGGTCGGGGTGGGCACCGGCATCGGGCGTTCGAAGCTCATCTCAGTCTCCCTGAAGCACCAGCGCGGTCTGTTCGGACAGGATGCCCCCGTTGCCGGTGACGAAGGCGCGGTTGCAGTCGGGCACCTGGGCCGCCCCGGCTCGACCCATGATCTGGCGGGCGGCGTCGCACACGTGGTGCATCCCGCCGGCCGTGCCGGCCTGCCCGTAGCCGAGCTGGCCGCCGGCGGTGTTGAGCGGGAAGTCGCCGCGGAAGGTCAGGTCGTGGTCGGCGACGAACGCCATCCCCTTGCCCTTCTCGCAGAACCCGGCGTCCTCCAACGACAGCAGCACGGTGATCGTGTAGCAGTCGTAGATCGACACCATGTCCATCTCGTCGCGGGCCAGCCCGGACATGCCGAACGCGGTCTCGGCGGCCCGGGTCAGCGGGGTCTGCAGTAGGTTCTCGGCGTAGGTCGGGGTCTTGAACGGCACGTGCTCGCCGAAGCCCTTGATCCACACCGGCCGGTTGCGGGATCTGGCCGCCATCTCGGCGCTCGCCACCACCACCGCGGCGCCGCCCACACACGGCATGACGATCTCCAGTATGTGCAACGGGTCGGCGATGACCGGGCTGGCCAGCACGTCCTCGACGGTCAGCGGGGTGTCGTGCCAGATCGCCCCCGGGGTGTGGTTGGCGTTGACCCGCTGGTCGACGACGATCTTGGCCATCGCCCGCTCGTCGTAGCCGTACTCGTAGGCGTAGCGCTGCGCCACCTGCCCGTACGGGCCGTTCTGGCCGAGATTGCCGTAGGGGATCTCGAACTCGGCCTGCGGCGAGCCGTACTGGTTGCTCGAGGCGCCGAAGTACACCGCGTCGGTCAACAGCGGCGGCTTCTGCTCGGAGACGGGGGTGATGTAGTGCGCGGGCAGTGCGCACACCACCACGTCGCAGATGCCCAGTTCGATCGCGGCGGCGGCGCGCCACACCATACCGGCCGCGCTGGCCCCGCCCAGATCGATCAGCTCGGCGAAATTCGCACGCACACCGAGGTATTCGACCACCGTGGAGGGCACGAACAGCTGGGACTCGGACAGGTGCGAGGTGATGATGCCGTCCACCGACTCGGCGGGCAGGCCGGCGTCGTCGAGCGCGGCGGCCGCCAGTTGGGCCCACTGCTCGAGCAGGAATGTCTGCGGCCGCGCCTTGCTCAGTTTCTCGGTGGGCAGTTCGACGAAGCCGACGATCGCGGCCTCACCACGTAACCCCATGTGCTGCGGTTCCTTTCGTCGTCAGGTGGTGGCGGTGCGGCGGGACTGCGCGGCGAAGAAGCGGGCCGCCTCGGCGATCGCCTCCGGGGTGGGCCGGGGCCGCCAGCCCAGCTCGCGCACCGCCTTGCTGTGGTCCATCGGCGACATGATGTGCATCAGCCGCACGGTCAGCGGGCTGAGCCGGGTGTCGCGGCCGCGCAGCCGGGCCACCGCCGCGCTCACCGCGCCGGCGGCCGCCATCAGCCCGATCGGCACGCCGCGTCGCGGTGGTGGGACCCCGACCGCCGCGCAGGCGACCCGGTAGATCTCCCGCGCCGACATGAACCGTTCGGCGACGATGTAGCGTTCCCCGACCCGGCCGCGCTCGCCGGCCAGGACCAGCGCCGCGGCGGCGTCGGCCACGCCGACCACCTCGGCGGCCGCCCCGTCGATGTAGAACGGCAGCCGACCACGCACCGCCGCGGCCACCAGCCCGCCGTGCGGGGTGGGCAGCCAGTCGCCGGGCCCGTAGGTGTTGGCCACACACATCGCCACCCCGGGCAGCCGGCCCGCGCGACTGCGCTCGAGCACCAGCTCCTCGGCGGCCACCCGGGTGCGCACGTACTCGCCGGCGCGGTGCAGCCAGTTGTGCCGGGTCTCCTCGGTGGCCGGGCCGTCGGCGCTGCGGCCGATGGTGGCGATCGAGCTGGTGAACACGAAGCGGCGCAGCCCGGCCGTCTCGGCGACGTCGAGGACCCGGCGCAGCCCCTCGACATTGGTGCGCCACAGCGGCGCCGGGTCGCGCAGCCAGGCCCGGGCGTCGACGACGCAGTAGTACACCTCGTCGCAGCCGGCCATCGCCGCGCGCACCGCCTCGGCGTCGAAGATGTCGCCGTAGTGGCGCTGCACGTCGAGGCCCTCGATCCCCCGGGTGGAACTGGTCGGGCGCAGCAGCACCCGGACCTCGTCGCCGCGCTGCACGAGCAGCCGGGTGACGTGCGAGCCGAGGAAGCCGCTCGCGCCCATCACCAGCTTCGGCATCGTCCCTCCATCCACACGAGCGCTCAGCCCCCGATGAGCGACTCCAGCCAGTCGCGGGCGAAGTAGAGCAGGAACCCGAAGGCCACCACCCATAGCAGCGGGCTGATCTCGCGGGCCTTGCCCACCGCCGAGCGGACGATCACCCAGGAGATGAACCCGACGCCGATGCCGTTGGCGATCGAGTACGAGAACGGCATGGTCACCACGGTGAGGACGACCGGAAGCGCCACCGAGAAGTCGGTGAGGTCGATGTGGCGCAGCTGCGAGCCCATCATCACGCCGACCACCACCAGCGCGGCGGCGGCCACCTCGGTGGGCACGATCGAGGCCAGCGGGGTGATGAACATCGCCGCCAGGAACAGCGCCCCGGTGACCAGGTTGGCCAGGCCGGTGCGCGCGCCCTCCTCGATGCCGGCGCCGGACTCGATGAACACCGTGTTCGACGAGGCCGAGACCGCGCCGCCGACCACCGCGCCGGTGCCCTCGACGACCAGCGCGGACTTCAGCCGCGGGAAGTTGCCCTGCTCGTCGGCCAGCCCGGCCTCCCGGGACAGCCCGGTGAAGGTGCCGACCGCGTCGAAGAAGTTGGCGAACACGATGGTGAACAGCAGCATCGTCGCGGCGATCGCGCCGATGCGCCCGAAGCTGCCGAAGTCGAACGCGCCGACCAGTGCGAAGTCGGGCAGGGCGAACGGGGAGCCGGTCAGCGTGGGCACCGACAGGCTCCAGCCGCCGGGGCGCTCGGTGGCCGGGCCGAGATGCCAGATCGCCTCGACGATCACCGCGACGACGGTGCCGCTGATCAGGCCGATGAGGATGCCGCCCTTGACCCGCTTGGCGACCAGGATCGCGGTGAGCAGCAGGGTGAGGACGAAGATCAGGGTGGGCACCGAGGCGATCGAGCCGGCGCCGCCGGCACCCAGCCCCACCGGCGGCGAGGCCAGCCGGGTCGAGCCGATGAACCCGGCGTCGACCAGGCCGATGAACAGGATGAACAGCCCGATGCCGGCGGTGATGGCGATCTTGAGCTGCATCGGGACGGCGTCGAAGATGAGCCGGCGCAGCCCGGTCACCGCCAGCAGCACGATGATCAGGCCGTTGATGACCACCAGGCCCATGGCCTCCGGCCAGGTGAGCTGGCCGACCACGGTGGTGGCGAGGAAGGAGTTGATGCCCAGGCCGGCGGCGAACGCGAACGGCATCCGGGCGATCACCCCGAACACCACCGTCATCAGGCCGGCCGCCAGCGAGGTGGCCGCCGAGACCTGCGCGAAGTCCAGTCGGTTGCCGACGGCGTCCTCGGATCCCGACAGGATGATGGGGTTCAGCACGATGATGTAGGCCATCGCGATGAACGTCACGACGCCGCCGCGCACCTCCGCGGCGATCGTCGACCCCCGGGCCGAGATCTCGAAGAAGCGGTCAAGTCGATTCATGACACAGAACCCTAGGGTCCGCGGCCGCCCCGCGCGCCGCAGGTGCGGCGGCGCGCCGGGGTTCGGTGCCGCGGACCCTGGTTCGTGTCGGTGGGGTCCCGGGATCCGGTCCCGGGATGAGGCCCGGGATCTGGGCCCCGGGATCTAGGCGCAGTCCTCGCAGATCTGCTCGCCGCCGGCGTCCTTGGCCATCCGGCTGCGGTGGAACACGAGGAAGCAGCGCGAGCAGGTGAACTCGTCGGCCTGCTTCGGGATCACCCGGACGGTCAGTTCCTCGCCGGACAGGTCCGCACCGGGCAGTTCGATCGAGTCGACCGGCTCGGTGTCGTCGTCGAGCACCGCCGTGCGGGTGTCGACCCGGCGGACCGGGAGTTCGTCGAGCGCATCGGATTCGAGATCGTCGACCTTCCGTCGGGGTGCGTCGTAATCAACACTCATGATGCTGCCTCTTGGTCGCTTACGTTCTGTCTTCGCACAGCAGTCAACGGACGCTGATCGCCCCTTGTTCCCGCGTCGCGCCCGGGTCAAACCTGCCGTTGCGAACATCAATGATCGGGTATGCGCGAAGGGGACGCCCCATCGGGACGTCCCCTCGTTCGAACGTGTCGCGCGTCACGCCGGCCGGTGTGCCGACCTGCGCCGTCTGAGCAGGTACGAGAGCCAACGAACATCGAGGTACACGGCGGTCTCCTAGGCGGTCTTGGTGAGCAGCGGCAGGATCCGCTTGCGCTCGGAATTGACATCGGCGAAGTAGTGCAGCGCCTCGTGCACGGAGCCGGCGACCGGGAAGTCGGCGCGGTCGCCGAGCCCGGCCAGCACCCGGCTCACCGCCGGGCTGGGCACGATGCACCAGTCGATGTCGGCGTTGCGGCAGGCCTCGGCGAGCGCGTGCAGCAGCCAGACGCTCTGGGTGGCGAAACCCTCGACACCTGTCAGGTCCACCACGAGCGGCTTCTCCGGCAGGGCGAACCGTTTCACGTGTTCGGTCAGCGGGCCCAGATTCCGGTCGTCGACGGTGCCGCTGACCGTGACGATCATCGCCAGGTGGCGACACTGGGCACGGGCCGTGACACCGGCAACGCTGAACCCGGGGTTGGTCACGGAGATTGCCATGAACATCTCCTTTCGCCGGTTCGCTCCATAACGCTTCAGTCACAAAGCTAGGGCGGCAATCTAAGGCGGTCGGGAGTAGCGATTGAGGCTTCGGTAAGAATCTGCGTCAATTCCGCGGGCGCCGCCCCGGACGGCGCCACGGGTCGTAGTCGGTGATGAGCGGCTCCTGTTGCGGCCGTAGGGCTTCCGGCACGTGCTGCAGGTTGATCCGGACCCGGTACCACAGCGAGCTCGGCCCCCGCATGCCGTCGACCAGGACGTCGGCCGGGGCCAGCCGCGCGGCGGCGGCCGGGTGCCGCCGCCGCCAGTTCTCCAGCGCGGCCAGCGCCTCCGGGCGGGTGCGGGTGCGGGCGACCTCGATCAGCGGCGGCCGCTCGGCGGCCCGCTCGGCGGGGCCGAGCCGCTCGGCCAGCTCCAGCAGCGGCTGCAGCGAGCCGGGCCGGTCGGCCATGCCCTCCCAGGGGTCGCCAAGTGCGGAAAACCGCTGCGGCACCGTGGCGATGGTGAACGCGGCCGGGTCGGCGTCGTCGACCTCGTCCCAGCGCAGCGGGGTCGACACCCGGGCGTCCGGCACGGCGCGCACCGAGTACGCCGACGCCATGGTGCGGTCCTTGGCGTTCTGGTTGAAGTCGACGAACACCCCGTGGCGCTCCTCCTTGTGCCACCGGGCCGTCGCCGCCTGCGGGGCACGCCGCGCCACCTCCCGGGCCACCGCCTCGGCGGCCCGTCGCACCGCGGTGAACGGCCAGTGCGGCTCGATGGCCGCGTAGACGTGGAACCCGCGCGAGCCGGAGGTCTTCGGCCACCCGGTCAGGCCGTGGTCGGCCAGCACGGCGCGCACCACGTGGGCCACCTCGACGACCTGGCGCCAGGGCACCCCGGGCATCGGGTCGAGGTCGATGCGCAGCTCGTCGGGGTGGTCGAGGTCGTCGGCCCGCACCGGGTGCGGGTTGAGGTCCACGCAGCCCAGGTTCACCGCCCACACCAGCCCGGCGGCGTCGCTCACGACGGCCTCGGCGGCCGAGGTGCCGGAGGCGTAGCGCAGCTCGGCCACGGTCACGAAGTCCGGGCGCCGGGCCGGCGCCCGTTTCTGGAACACCGCCTCCTGCTCGACGCCCCGGACGAACCGCCTGAGGATCATCGGCCGGTGTGCGACCCCGCGCAGCGCCCCGTCGGCGACGGCGAGGTAGTAGTGCACCAGGTCGAGCTTGGTCACCCCGATCGCACCGAACACCACCCGGTCCGGATGGGTGACGGTCACGGCGTGGCCCGCGACCTCGAGCGTCAGCGGAGCCGCCATGTGGTCATGCTAGAGACCGGCGCGCCGAATTGAGACCCAGCACACATATGGTGGGGGTGTGCCGAATCTGATGGACATCCCCGCGCAGGCCGTCGGCCGGATCCGGACGCTCGTCGGAGCGTACGGGTCGCGCGGCGCGGCGGAGCTGCACTACCTCCGCAAGATGATCGAGGCCGGTGTGCTGCGGCTGGATGCGCCCCATCATCTGGCCGGACTGCTGGCCGACATGCGGCGGTGGGGCGAGTTCGGTGCGCTCGCCTCGCTCAACGCCCGGCGCCACCCGGACCGGCTCGCCGTCATCGACGACGACGGCGAGATGACCTTCCGCGAGTTCGACGCGGCCGCCCACGCGCTGGCCAACGCGCTGCTGGCCAAGGGGGTGCGGGGCGGCGACGGGGTGGCCGTGCTGGCCCGCAACCACCGCTGGTTTCTGGTCGCGGTGTACGGCGCGGCCCGTATGGGCGCCCGGGTCATCCTGCTCAACACCGAGTTCTCCGGCCCGCAGATCCGCGACGTGTGCGCCCGGGAGGGCGCCAAACTGCTCATCTACGACGACGAGTACGCCGCGGCGGTGGCCGACCTGGAGCCCGAGCTGGGCAAGCTGCGCGCGCTCGGGCACAACCCCGACGACCCGGATGCGCCGGGCGGGTCCGAGGAGACCCTCGCCGACCTGGTCGCCCGGCTGGGCCCGGCGCCCGCGCCGCGGGCCACCCGGCACGCGACGATCATCATCCTCACCAGCGGTACCACCGGTACCCCGAAGGGGGCGGTGCGCAGCGCCCCGCCGTCGCTGGCGCCGGTGGGCGGGATCCTCTCGCACGTGCCGTTCAAGGCGGGGGAGCGGACCGCGCTGCCCGCGCCGATGTTCCACGCGCTGGGCTTTCTGCACTCGACCATCGCGATGATGCTCGGCAACACGCTCGTCCTGCGCCGCCGGTTCCGGTCGGCCACCCTGCTGGCCGACATCGAGCGGTACCGGCCCACCGCGGTGGTGCTGGTGCCGGTGATGCTGTCCCGGCTGCTCGACCAGTTCGAGCAGGCCGACCCGAAGCCCGATCTGTCGTCGCTGCGGATCGTGTTCGTCTCCGGCTCGCAGCTCGGGGCCGAGCTGGCCTCCCGGGCGCTCAAGGAGCTCGGCCCGGTCGTCTACAACCTGTACGGCTCCACCGAGGTGGCGTTCGCCGCCATCGCCCGCCCGCAGGACCTGTCGATCAACCCGGCCACGGTCGGCCCGGTGGTCAAGGGCATCACCGTCAAGATCCTCGACGACAACGGCAACGAGCTGCCGCCGGGGCAGGTGGGCCGGATCTTCGTGCGTAACACTTTTCCGTTCCAGGGCTACACCGACGGCGGCAACAAGCAGATCATCGACGGGATGCTGTCCAGCGGCGACGTCGGCTATTTCGACGAGCACGGGCTGCTCTACGTGTCCGGCCGCGACGACGAGATGATCGTCTCCGGCGGGGAGAACGTGTTCCCGGCCGAGATCGAGGACCTGCTCAACGGCCACCCCGACATCGTCGAGGCCGGCGCGATCGGGGTGGAGGACAAGGAGTGGGGCCAGCGGCTGCGGGTGTTCGTGGTCAGGAAGCCCGGGTCGCAGCTCGACGAGACCGGGGTCAAGCAGTACGTGCGCGACCACCTGGCCCGCTACAAGGTGCCCCGCGACGTGGTGTTCCTCGACGCGCTGCCGCGCAACCCGACCGGCAAGGTGCTCAAGCGGCAACTCAAGGAGCTCGAGGTCTAGGCCGGTTCCGGGCCGAGAAGCTCGCGGAGAGGACGGGGGTGCTAGGCGGCGGTGCCGGGGACGGCCAGGCACACCAGCGAGAACGCCAGCAGGAACCAGCCGGCACCCTGCCAGACCACCCAGGTGCCGCGCGCCTTCCACACCCGGTAGGTGCGCAGGAACGCGCCCAGCGCGCCGACCAGCGCGATGGTCGGGACCGTCGCGGCGGCCGGCAGCCAACGCTCGCCCACCCACGCGTACAGTGCCAGTGCCGCCAGCGCCAGCACCACCACGGTCAGGGTGTACTTCACCGCCGCGCGGTAGGCCGGCGGGTCGTCCCAGTGCTTCTCGACATCGTTGGTGTCGGGGTCGTTGGTGTCGGGCACGTTCACGTCCTCGGGGTTCCCCGCCCCGGCGGTGCGAAACGGACCGCCGGGCTGCTGCGGCAGGGGTTTTACGGTAGGGGGTTGAAATACCCCGGGCCGCCGTTGACGTACCAGGACAGGCAGCCTGGCCAGTTGCGGCAGGCGATGATCGCGTTGGCGTCCGGCGCGGATCCGCGGATCCGGTTCTGCGGGCCCGGGATGGTGCAGTTCCGCACGTACGGGTTGCCCGGGATCACCCCGCTGTAGCAGGGCTGCGCCACCGCGTCCGGGGCCGCGACGAACGCCGGGACCACCGCCGGCGCGGCGAGCACTCCGAGGGCCGCCGCGCCCGTCACGGTCGCCAAAAGGAAACGCCGGCGCATACCGTCCACGGTACTCCCGGGCGGATGCGCCGGCGCAATCCTTTTCCGCCGGCCCTCGGCGGTCTACGGGTCGCGCGGCAGGCCCAGCAGCCGCTCGGCGATGATGTTCAGCTGCACCTCGGAGGTGCCGCCGTAGATGGTGGTGGCCCGGCTGCCCAGCAGGTAGCCGCTCCAGGTGCCCGGCAGCGAGCCCGGCTCGGCGATCGCCGCGTCGGTACCGAAGGTGTGCACCGCGAACTCGGCGTAGCCCTGCCCGGTCCGCATCGACAGCAGCTTGGAGATGGCCGCGGCGGGCATCGGGTCACCGCCGGCCAGGGTGAGCAGCGTCGAACGCATGTTGAGCACCTTGGCGGCGTAGCCCTCGGCGATGAGCCGGCCGGCGCGGTTCTGGTCGGTCTGGTCGAAGTGCCCGTCGCGCAGGAACTGCACGAAGCCGTCCAGGTTGGCCAGGAACGGCGGCTCGCTGGATCCGATGGACACCCGCTCGTTGGTCAGCGTGTTGCGGCTGACCTCCCAGCCCCGGTTCACCTCGCCGAGCACCATGTCGTCGGGAACGAACACGTCGTCGAGGAACACCGTGTTGAACATGGCGTTGCCGGTCAGCTCGCGCAGCGGCTTGACCTCCACCCCCGGGCTGGACATGTCCAGCAGGAAGTAGGTGATGCCGTTGTGCTTCGGGGCGTCCGGATCGGTCCGGGCCAACAGCGCCCCCCACTGCGAGTATTGGGCGCCGGTGGTCCAGATCTTCTGCCCGGTGATGCGCCAGCCGCCGTCGACCTTGACCGCCTTGGTCGACAGACCGGCCAGGTCCGAGCCCGCACCCGGCTCGGAGAACAGCTGGCACCAGATCATCTCGCCGCGGAAGGTGGGCGGCAGGAAGCGCTGCTTCTGCTCCTCGGTGCCGAACGCCACGATCGACGGGATGATCCAGGCGGCGATGCCGACCTCCGGCCGCTTGACCCGGGCCGCCTGGAACTCCTGGGCGATGATGATCTGCTCCACCGGGGTGGCCGAGCGGCCCCACGGCCGGGGCAGGTGCGGCTGCACCCAGCCGCCCTCGGCGATCGCGGTCACCCGCTGCTCCTTGGGCAGCGCCTTGAGGCCCTCGATCTCGGCGCGGATCTGCTCGCGCAGCTTCTCGGTGTCCGGGTCGAGATCGATGGTCAGCGTGCGCATCCCGGACGCGGTGGCGGTGTCGACCACCTGCTGCGGGTAGTCGGCGAGCCGGCCGAACGAGGCGATGATCACCAGCGCGCGCCGGTAGTAGACGTTGGTGAGGTGCTCCCAGGTGAAGCCGATGCCGCCGTGCACCTGGATGCAGTCCTGGGTGCAGTGCTGGGCGGCGGCCGGGGCCAGGGTGGCCGCCACCGCGGCGGCGAACTCGTAGGACGAGTCCGCCGAGCGGTCGGCCAGCGTCTCGTCGATGGCGCGGGCGGCGTCCCACACCGCGGCGGTGGCCCGCTCGGTGTCGGCGATCATCTCCGCGCACTTGTGCTTGACGGCCTGGAACTGCCCGATCGGGCGGCCGAACTGCTCGCGGATCTTGGCGTACTCCGAAGCGGTGTCGGTGGCCCACCGCGCCACGCCGATCGACTCCGCCGACAGCAGCGTGGTGATGATGGCCCGGGCCAGCGGCCGCGGCAGGTTCGACAGCACCCGGTCCCCGCCGATCTCGACGGCGTTGGCCCGCACGTGCGCGATCGGGCGGGCCGGGTCCAGGCAGGCGACCGGCTCGATCTCGAGCTGGTCGGCGTCGAACACCACCCACTGCTCACCGGAGGTCTCGCTCTCCAGCCCGGCGACCGGCAGCACCAGCACCGAGGCCTGCGCCGCACCGGGCACCGCGCGCACCTCGCCGCGCACCACCAGCGTGTCGCCCTGCCGGGTGGCGGTCAGCCCGGAGTCGATGGCGTAGGCGGCGATCGCCTCGCCGGAGGCCAGCGCGCCCAGCACCTCGGCGTGCGGATCGTGCGCGGCGATGAGCGCGCTGGCGATGACCGACGGCACGAACGGCCCCGGCACCGCGCCGTAGCCGAACTCGGCGACCACGATGGCCAGCTCGAGGATGCCGAAGCCCTGGCCGCCGACCTCCTCGGCCAGGTGCACCCCCTGCAACCCCTGCTCGGCGGCGGCCCTCCAGTACGGCGGCGGATTCGGGATCGGGTTCTCGAGCGCGTCGTGGAGCACCTCCGCCGGCGCCACCCGCGCCACCAGGGACCGCACCGAGTCGGCGAGGTCGTTGTGCTCAGGTGTGATCGCGATGGGCATGGTCGCCTTCCTCGTGTCGTCAGACCCAAACTAACCGGTGGGTTGGGAATGAGGTTACCGTGATCACATCCGGCCCTCCGATGGGTCCCGGGACACGTCGACGGGGTTGCCGGGGGCGACGGGGTTCACCACGTCGGCCAGGGGCCGGCCCTCGGCCAGCCGCCGGCAGTTGTCGATCGCCCGCGCCAGATAGCGGCGCATGGTGTCGACCGTGTACCAGGTGACGTGCGGGGAGACCACCACGTTGTCCAGCGTCAGCAGCGGGTTGTCGGCCGGCACCGGTTCGACGGCGAACACGTCCAGCCCGGCCGCGGCCAGCCGCCCGTCGCGCAGGGCGTCGACCAGCGCGGCCTCGTCGACGATCGCGCCGCGCGCGGTGTTCACCAGCACCGCACCGGGTTTCATCCGGGCCAGGGCGGCGGCGTCGATGAGCCGGTGGGTCCGCTCGGTCAGCGGCAGGTGCAGCGAGACGACGTCGCTCTCGGCCAGCAGGTCGGGCAGCGGCCGCCAGTCCGGATGCCCGTCGTCGTGGGTGCGGGTGTGCAGCACCCGGGCGCCCATCGCCGCGACGATGGTCTCCACCCGCCGGGCGATGTTGCCGTAGCCGACCAGCCCGACGGTGCAGCTGCCCAGGTCGCGCACGGTGTCGCCGAGGGCGGGGTCGGACGGCCAGCCCGCCCCGGCCCGGGTGGCCCGGTCCAGCCGTGGCAGCCGGCGCAGCGCGGCGAGCATGAGCAGCACCGCGCCCTCGGCCACCGAGGCGGCGTTGGCGCCGGGCATGTTGGCCACCGCGATGCCGAGTTCGGTGGCGGTGGCCACGTCGATGGTGTTCACCCCGGCGCCGAGCTTGTGCACCAGCCGGCAGCGTCGCGCCCGACGCAGGTCGTCGCCCGAAAGCGGCCGCAGCACATGCCAGATCACGTCGGCGTGCGGCAGTTCGGCGTGGAACGTCGCGTCGTCGTCCTCGGCGCAGTACCGGATGTCGAGCCAGTCGCGCTCCGGGTCGCAGCAGTCCCGGGCGGTGCGGCCCGGGGCGAAGTGGGCGAGCACCCGCAGTGCCCCCGTTCGGCGGTCCACCGGGCTCAGTCCTTGTACAGGTCCGCCACGGCCAGCACGTCGAGGATGGCGGCGAGCTGGTCGACGAGCCGGTCCGGTTCCAGCCGCACCTCGCCGGCCAGCCAGGCGCTCAGCGTCTGGCCGACCCCGCCCACCACGAAATGCGAGACGGCCTTGATGCGTTCGTTCTCCGGCAGCTGCAGGGTGGCCTCCACGTGCCGGCCGGACAGCATCGCGAACAGCGCGTGCGACTCCTCCCGCTTGCGCACCACCACCGCGTTGGACAGCTGCCGGCTGAACAGCAGCCGGCCCATCCGGGGGTCCTCGGAGATGGCGCGCACGATGTTGGCCATGCCGGCCCGGGTCTGCTCCCGGCGCGGCGCGGCGGCCACCGCCGCCTGGGTGGTGGCCGCGATCTCGTTGACCACCCGGTCGAACACGGCCGAGACGAACGCGTCCTTGTCGGTGAAGCTCTCGTAGAAGTAGCGCATGGTCAGCCCGGCCTGGCGGCAGATCGCCCGCACGGTCAGCTCGGCCGGATCCCGCTGCTGGCCGCCGAGCAGCTCGAGTCCGGCCTCGAGCAGCCGGTCCCGGCGCTGCGCGACGCGCTCGGCGGGGTCGACGCCCCGGTACGGCCGGACCTGCCGGTTCGTGCTGGCCATGGGCACCATCTTGGCACTTGACACGGCCCGAAACGCAGCGGCAGGATTCGGGAAACAGGCGTTTCCACATTTCCGTCGAGGAGGGGCGATGACGCTGGCCGAACCGATTCCCCATGTCGAGCGCGGCGTCAGCGATCCCCCGCGGCCCCGGAACCACCCGCCCCGGCGGCCCACCCTGTTCGGGCGCCGGGCGAGCTTCGACGACGGCCTGATGGGGGTGGCGCTGCTGGCCGGCCCGGCCAACGTCGTGATGCAGCTGGCCAACCCGGGCGTGGGCTACGGGGTGGTGGAGAGCCGGGTGCACAGCGGCCGCACCGACCTGCACCCGATCAAGCGGGCCCGCACCACGTTCACCTACCTGGCGGTGGCCACCCGCGGCAGCGACGCGCAGAAGGCCGCCTACCGCCGCGCGGTCAACAAGCAGCACGCCCAGGTGTTCTCCACCGAGGACAGTCCGGTGCAGTACCACGCCTTCGACAAGGAACTGCAGCTGTGGGTGGCGGCCTGCCTGTACAAGGGCGGCGTCGACGTGTTCCGGATGTTCGTCGGTGAGATGGACGACGAGACCGCCGACCGGCACTACCGGGAGAGCGTCACCATGGGCAGCACCCTGCAGGTGCCGCCGGAGATGTGGCCGCCGGACCGCAAGGCGTTCGACGAGTACTGGCGGGAGCAGCTCGAGACCCGGATCCACATCGACGACCGGGTCCGCGACTACCTGTATCCGATCGCCGCCGGGCGGCCGAAGAACTCGCCGCTGCCGCCGGGACTGCAGCGCCGGATGGACGACCTGGGGCTGCTCATCACCACCGGCTTCCTGCCGCAGCGGTTCCGCGACGAGATGCGGCTGCCGTGGGACGCCGACCGGCAGCGCCGGTTCGACCGGATCATCACCGGCATCCGCGCCCTCAACGACCTGGCGCCGCGGGTGGTCCGGCAGTTCCCGTTCAACGCGCTGCTGCACGACCTGGACTGGCGGATCCGCACCGGCCGTCCCCTGGTGTAAGCCCGGCCGGTCACCCGGACCCCGCCGGGCGCGCTGCGACCTCCCTCACCGAGGCCCCCGTGCACCTCGACAGTTAGCTTTGGCAATGCTAACTTTCTCGGCACGTTAGGTAAGGCTAAGGAGAGTAGCGGGGTGGTCCGTCCGGACCTGGACCACGCCGGGGAAACCAGATGGATATCGCCAGTTCGACCACCGAAACGCGGCCCGCACCGGGTGTCGCCGCGGCGCGGGTGGACCGTGACGTCATCACCCGCTTCGCCACCTGCTGCCGCGCCCTCGGGCTGGATGTCAACGGTCGCCGCCGCCCCGCCGACCTCGCCGCCGCCCGCACCGGCTTCGCGGCGCTGACCCGTATCGCCCACGACCAGTGCGACGCCTGGACCGGCCTGGCGGCCGCCGGGGACACCTCCGCCGCGGTGCTGGCCGCGGTGTGGCGCACCGTCGAGACCGCCGGCGCGCTGCAGCGCCACATCGACCTGCCCGCCGGCACCCTCGGGTTCGACTACGACAGCGGCCTGTACCTGCGCTTCCGCGCCACCGGCCGGGACGACTTCGCGCTCGCCCACGCCACCGCGCTGGCCGACGCCGGCCGCTACGCCGAGGCCGACGCGCTCATCGCCGCGGTCGCCGACGCCCGGCCGGGCTGGCGCGAGGGCCGGTGGGTCCGGGTGGCGCTGCACTACCGCGCCCAGCGCTGGTCGGACGTGGTGCGGCTGCTCACCCCGGTCGTCAACGACCCCGACCTCGACCCGGCCTACCAGCACGCCGCGCGCATCGCGCTGGGCATCGCGCTGGCCCGGCTGGGCATGAACGCCCCGGCGCTGAGCTACCTGGAGGATCCGTCCGGGCCGGTGGCGGTCGCCGCGGTGGACGGCGCCCTGGCCAAGGGCCTGGTGCTGCGCGCCCAGGGCGAGGACGACGAGGCGGCCGAGGTGCTGCAGGACCTCTACGCCGCCCACCCCGAGCACGCCGAGGTCGAGACCGCGCTGCTGGACAACAGCTACGGGCTGCCCACCACCACCGCGGCCCGCATCGAGGCCCGCACCGACCCCTGGGACCCGGCCACCGAACCCGGCGAGGCCGAGTTCGTCGACCCGGGCGCCCAGGAGCGCAAGGCCGAACTGCTGCGCGAGGCGGAGGCCGAGCTCGCCGAGTTCATCGGCCTCGACGAGGTGAAGTACCAGGTGGCCCGGCTCAAGAGCTCGGTGGCGATGGCCGTCAAGCGCCAGGAGCGCGGCCTGTCGGTGGCCAACCGCGCCAACCACCTGGTGTTCGCCGGGCCGCCGGGCACCGGCAAGACCACCATCGCCCGCGTGGTCGCCAAGATCTACTGCGGCCTGGGAATTCTCCGCAAGGAGACGGTGCGCGAGGTGCACCGCGCCGACCTGGTCGGCCAGCACATCGGCGAGACGGAGGCCAAGACCAACGCCGTCATCGACAGCGCCCTGGACGGCGTGCTGTTCCTCGACGAGGCCTACGCCCTGGTGTCCACCGGCGCCAAGAACGACTTCGGCCTGGTGGCCATCGACACCCTGCTGGCACGGATGGAGAACGACCGCGACCGGCTGGTGGTCATCATCGCCGGCTACCGCAAGGACCTCGACGCCTTCCTGGACACCAACGAGGGCCTGCGCTCGCGGTTCACCCGCAGCATCGACTTCCCGTCCTACAGCCCGCACGAACTGGTCGAGATGGCCCGGCTGATGGCCGAGAAACGGGACAGCGTCTTCGAACCCGCCGCGCTGCAGGAGATGGAGCAGCTGTTCGCCCGGCTCGCCGAGGCCACCTCCAAGGACGCCAACGGGGTGGAGCGCCGCTGCCTGGACATCGCCGGCAACGGCCGCTTCGTCCGCAACCTCGTCGAGCGCTCCGAGGAGGAGCGCGAGTACCGCCTCGACCACGACCCCCGGCCCGACGACGTCGATTTCACCGATGAGGAGTTGATGACGATCACCGTCGAGGATGTCCGCAACTCGGCTGCCCCGCTGCTGCGCGGGCTGGGCCTGACGGTGTCGGCGTGACCGGCCCGCAGCAGCCCCGGCGGTCCTTCGCCTCGCGGACGCCGGTCAACGAGAACCCGGACCGGCCGGCCCAGCGGCGCGGCTTCGTCACCCGCCACCAGGTGACCGGCTGGCGGTTCGTCATGCGCCGCATCGCCTCCGGCGTGGCCCTGCACGACACCCGGATGCTCGTCGACCCGCTGCGCACCCAGACCCGCGCGGTGCTGGTCGGGGTGCTGGTGGTGCTCACCGGGCTGGCCGGCTGCTTCGTGTTCTCGCTGATCCGGCCCGGCGGTGCGGCCGACCATCACGCCATCCTGGCCGACCGCGACACCTCGGCGTTGTACGTGCGGGTGGGCGAGCGGCTGCACCCGGTGCTCAATCTGACCTCGGCGCGGCTGGTCGCCGGCCGCCCCGACAACCCCGCCCCGGTCCGCAGCGGCGAACTCGACCGGTTCCCGCGGGGCAATCTGTTGGGCATCCCCGGTGCGCCGGAACGCCTGTTGCCCAACGACGCCCGCGACGCCGACTGGGTGGTGTGCGACGCCGTGGCCGGCCCGTACCCGGGCGTGACGGTGATCGCCGGTGCCCCGGCCGGCGGCGGCGAACGGGCCGCCGCGCTGCCCGCCGGGCAGGCGGTGCTCGTCGAACACACCGACGCCGCCGACCCCGGCACCTGGCTGCTGTGGGACGGCCGGCGCAGCCGGGTGGACCTGGGCAACCGGGCGGTCACCACCGCGCTGGGCATCGCCGACGCCGGCCGGCCCCGCCCGATCGCCACCGGGCTGTTCAACGCCGTGCCGGAGGCCCCGCCGATCGAGCCACCGGTCGTCGCCGAGGCCGGCGGCGCACCGCGGTTCGAGCTGCCGGTCGACGTGCCGGTCGGTGCGGTGGTCACGGCCTACGACGCCGACCACACCCTGCGGCACTACGCCGTGCTCGCCGACGGGCTGCAGCCGATCCCGCCGGTGCTGGCCGCGATCATGCGCAACACCGACGCCTACGGGCTGACCGAGCCGCCCCGCATCGGCGCCGACGACGTGGCCCGGCTGCCGGTCGCGCACGGCATCGACGTCGACGTCTACCCGGCCCGGCCGCTCGACGTCGTCGACTCCGACGCCAACCCGGTCACCTGCGCGCACTGGTCCAAACCCGCCGACGCGGCGGTCAACTCGCTGACCCTGCTGACCGGGGCCGCGCTGCCGCTGCCGGACGGCCGACACACCGTCGATCTGGTCGGCGCCGGGGTCGGTACCACCGCCGACCGGGCCGCCGTGCCGCCCGGCACCGGCTGGTTCGTGCAGACCGTCGGCGGTGCGGCCGACGTGCCCGCCGGCTCCCTGTTCTACGTCGGCGACACCGGGGTGCGCTACGGCATCGACACCGACGGCGACCGCGAAACCACGCTGGCCGCACTGGGATTGACCGGCCCGCCGCTGCCCGTGCCGTGGTCGGTGCTGAGCCAGTTCGCCGCCGGCCCCACCCTGTCCCGCACCGACGCGCTGCTGGCCCACGACGGCCTGTCGCCCGACCCGCGGCCCGCCCGCCTGGAGAAGCCATGAGCCGCTTGATCTTCGAAGCCCACCGCCGGGTGCCGCCGCCCCCGGTGCGGCAGGGCGCCATCACCATCGAACCGCCGCCGGAACTGCCGCGGATGGTGCCGCCGTCGCTGCTGCGCCGGGCGCTGCCCTACCTGATCGTGCTGCTGATCGTCGGCATGATCGTCGCGCTGGTGGCCACCGGCATGCGGCTCATCTCGCCGACCGTCCTGTTCTTCCCGTTCGTGCTGCTGCTCGCGGCCACCGCGCTCTACCGCGGCACCGACAACAAGTTGCGCACCGAGGAGGTCGACGCCGAACGCGCCGACTACCTGCGCTACCTGTCGGTGGTGCGCGACAACGTGCGCGCCCACGCCGCCGAGCAGCGCGCCGCGCTGGAGTGGTCCCACCCCGCCCCGGAGGTGCTGGCAGCCGTGGCCGGCACCCGCCGGCAGTGGGAACGCGACCCGCACGACCCCGACTTCGGGGTGCTGCGCGCCGGGTTGGCCGACGTGCCGCTGAGTGCGGCGCTGCGGGTCAAGGAGACCGCCGACGAGATCGACCTGGAACCGGTCGCGCACACCACCCTGCGCGGGCTGCTGGACGTGCAGCGGACCGTCCGCGACGCCCCGTTCGGCATCGACATCACCCGGATCTCCCAGCTGACCGTGCTGGGCGACCGCGACGAGGTGCGCGGCGCGCTGCGGGCCTGGCTGGCCCAGGCCGTCACCTGGCACGACCCGGCCGTGCTCGGGGTGGCCGCGGCCTGTCCGGAGCTCGAGACCGACGCCTGGTCGTGGCTGAAGTGGTTGCCGCACACCGACATTCCCGGCGAGTTCGACGGGGTCGGCCCGGCCCGTTACCTGGCCGGCAACCTCGCCGAACTGGGCCGGATGCTCGCCCCGGCGCTGGCCGACCGGCCGCCGTTCGGCGAGACCGAGGCACCGGCCCGGCACCTGCTGGTGATCGTCGACGACCCGGACGCCGATCCGGAGGCGCTCATCCGCCGCCCCGGGCTGGCCGGGGTCACCGTGGTGCACGTCGGCGCACACGAGCCGCACCGCGAGCAGTACGCCGACCCCGAGCGGCCCGTCCTGCGCGTCGTCGACGGCCGCATCGACCGGTGGGGCGGCGACGGCTGGACGCCGTACGTCCGCCACGCCGACCGCCTGTCCGCCGCCGAGGCCGCGCACCTGGCCCGCCGGCTGGCCCGGTGGGACTCCAACCCGCTGCACGCCCGCACCACGGCCACCGGCGCGGACACCTTCACCACGCTGCTGGGCATCCCGGACGCCACCCGGCTCGACGTGGCCGCGCTGTGGGCGCCGCGGCCGCGCGCCGAGGAGCTGCGGGTGCCGATCGGCGTCACCGCCACCGGCGAGCCGCTGATCTTCGACCTCAAGGACGAGGCCGAGGGCGGTATGGGCCCGCACGGCCTGATGATCGGCATGACCGGGTCCGGCAAGTCCCAGACCCTGATGTCGATCCTGCTGTCGCTGCTGACCACCCACCCGGCCGACCGGCTGATCGTCATCTACGCCGACTTCAAGGGCGAGGCCGGCGCCGACATCTTCCGCAACTTCCCGCAGGTGGTCGCGGTCATCTCGAACATGGCCGAGAAGCGTTCGCTGGCCGACCGGTTCGCCGACACGCTGCGCGGCGAGGTGGCCCGGCGCGAGCAGCTGCTGCGCGAGGCCGGCCGCCGGGTGCAGGGCAGCGCGTTCAACTCGGTCACCGAGTACGAGGCGGCCATCGCCGCCGGCCACGACCTGCCGCCGCTGCCGACCCTGCTGGTGGTGTGCGACGAGTTCAGCCTGATGCTCGCCGACCACCCGGAGTACGCCGACCTGTTCGACTTCGTGGCGCGCAAGGGCCGCTCGTTCCGCATCCACCTGCTGTTCGCGTCGCAGACCCTCGACGTGGGGCGGATCAAGGACATCGACAAGAACACCTCCTACCGGATCGGCCTGAAGGTGGCCAGCCCGGCCATCTCCCGGCAGGTCATCGGGGTGGAGGACGCCTACCACATCGAGTCCGGCCCCGAGCACAAGGGCGAGGGCTTTCTGGTACCCGCCCCCGGTGCGGTGCCGATCAAGTTCCGCGCCACCTACGTCGACGGTGTCTACGAACCGCCGCGCCGGAGCAGAGCCGTTGTGGTGCAGGCCGATCCGCGGCCGCAGCCGTTCACCGCGACCCGGGTGGAGCCGGATCCGGACCTGGTGGTCGCCGGTGCCGACGCCGGGGACGACGCCGATACCGCCCCGCCGCGCAAGCTCATCGCCACCATCGGCGACCAGCTGGCCAGGTACGGCCCGAAGGCGCCGGCGCTGTGGCTGCCGCCGCTGGACGAGCCGATCCCGCTGGCCGAGCTGCTGCAGCGCGCCGAGGTGCCGGCCCGCCAGTGGCGCTGGCCGCTCGGCGAGATCGACCGGCCGTTCCAGATGCGGCGCGACCCGCTGGTGTTCGACGCGGCCTCGGCCGCGGGCAACGTGATCGTCCACGGCGGCCCGCGATCCGGGAAGTCCACCGCGCTGCAGACCTTCATCCTGTCGGCCGCCGAGCTGCACGCCCCCGGCGAGGTCAGCTTCTACTGCATCGACTACGGCGGCGGGCAGCTCAAGGCGCTGGCCGAGCTGGCCCACGTCGGCAGCGTGGCCTCCCCGCTGGAACCGGAGCGGATCCGGCGCACCTTCGGCGAACTCGAGGCGCTGCTGCGCTCCCGCCAGGAGCGGGCCGCGGCCGCCGGCGGCGACGCCCGGGCCGCCGCCGAACAGGACGGCTACGGCGAGGTGTTCCTGGTCATCGACAACCTCTACGCCTTCGGCCGGGACAACACCGACACCTTCAACCCGCGCAACCCGTTGCTGGCCAAGGTGACCGAGCTGGCCAACACCGGCCTGGCCTACGGCATCCACGTGGTGGTCACCACCCCGAACTGGCTCGAGGTGCCGCTGGCCATGCGCGACGGTCTGGGCCTGCGGCTGGAGCTCAAGCTGCACGACCCGGCCGATTCCAACGTGCGGGTGGCCGGGGCGCTGCGCCGGCCCGCCGAGAGCGTGCCGGCCGACCAGCCCGGCCGCGGGCTCACCATGGCCGCCGAACACTTCCTGTTCGCGCAGCCCGACCTGCGCCGCATCCCCGCGCTCAACGCCCGCCACCCGGACCGGGTCGCCCCGCCGGTGCGGCTGCTGCCCACCCGGCTGGCACCGGCGGACGTCGCACCGCTGTACCCGGCCCCGGACACCGTCGTCATCGGCCGGCGCGAAACCGACCTGGCGCCGGTGGCGATCGACTTCCGGCGCAACCCGCTGATGATGGTGTTCGGCGACGCCCGCAGCGGCAGGACCACGCTGCTGCGCCACCTCATCCGCACCGTCCGGGAGCACTCCACCCCGCAGCAGGTGGCGTTCACCGTCGTCGACCGGCGGCTGCAACTCGTCGACGAACCGCTGTTCGAGGACAACGAGTACACCGCCAACATCGACCGGGTGCTGCCGGCGATGCTGGGGCTGTCGGCGCTCATCGCGCAGCGCCGCCCGCCGGCCGGGCTGTCGGCGGCCGAGCTCGCCGGCTGGCGCTACACCGGCCACACCCACTGGCTGATCATCGACGACGTCGACCAGATCCCGGACGGCCCGGCGGTCAGCGGCCCGTTCGCCGGGCAGCGGCCGTGGACCAACCTGATCGGGCTGCTGGCCGAGGCCGGCGATCTGGGGCTGCGGGTGATCGTCACCGCCCGGGCCTCGGGCGCGGCGCACGCGGTGATGACCTCGCCGCTGCTGCGCCGGCTCAACGACCTGCAGGCCACCACGCTGCTGTTGTCCGGCAATCCGCAGGACTCCGGCAAGATCCGGGGCCACCGCTTCCAACGGCTGCCCGCCGGCCGCGGCCTGCTGCTCACCGACGACAGCGACGCACCGGAGTTCGTGCAGCTGGTCGATCCGCTGCCCGCGGCGGCCGGGGTCGCGACCGGCCGGGCCGCACGAGAGGCCGATAGAGAGGAGTACCGCTGATGACGCTGCGTGTCGTCCCCGAGGGCCTGACCGCGGCCGCGCAGGCGGTCGAGGCCATCGCCGCCCGCCTGGCGGCCGCCCACGCCGCCGCCGCGCCGGCGATCGCCGCCGTGACACCGCCGGCGGTCGACCCGGTCTCGGTGCAGACCGCCGCCGCGTTCTCCGCCCACGGCGCCCGGCACGAGGCCACCGCCGCCGAGGGGGTGGCCGAGCTGGGCCGCTCGGCGGCGGGGGTGGCGCAGTCCGCCGCCTCCTACACCGCCGGCGACGCCCTGGCCGCCGCGTCGTACCTGACCGCGCGGGGCTGACATGACGGCTCCGGTCCTGGCGGCCCCGATCTGGATGGCCCTGCCGCCCGAGGTGAACTCGGCGCAGCTGTCGGCCGGCCCGGGGCCCGGCCCGATGCTCGCCGCGGCCGCCGCCTGGCAGTCGCTGGCTGCCGAATACGCCGCTGCCGCAGCGGAACTCGGCGGCGTGCTGGCGGGCGCCCGGGGGGTCTGGGAGGGCCGGGCCGCCGAACGCTACGTCGCCGCCCACCAGCCGATGCTGGCCTGGCTGGAGCAGGCCGCCGCCGCGAGCGCGGCCACCGCGGTGCAGCACGAGACCGCCGCGGCCGCCTACAGCACCGCGCTGGCCGCGATGCCGACCCTGGCCGAGATCACCGTCAACCGCACCACCCACGCGGTGCTGGTCGCGACGAACTTCCTCGGCATCAACACGATTCCGATCGCGGTCAACGAGGCCGACTACGTCCGGATGTGGATCCAGGCCGCCACCACCATGACCACCTACCAGGCGGTGGCCGGTGCGGCCGTGGCGTCCACCCCGAGCCTCACTCCCGCCCCGGTGGTGCTCACCCCGGGCGTGGGGGAGGCCGGTGCCGCCGCGGCCACGCTGCTGCAGACCGGCGCGCAGGCGCAGGCCGCCGATGCCGGGTCGACGTTCAACATCCTCGACGTGCTGCTGCGGATGCTCGAGGACTACATGCGGTCGGTGCCCGGGTTCGACGAGATCATGAAGTTCCTGCAGGACCCGCTCGGCAACCTGCAGCGGCTCATCACCGACTTCCTGACCAACCCGGCCGAGGCCCTGGTCACCTGGTGGCCGCTGCTGTTCGCGGTGTTCTACCAGGTGTTCACCAACCTGCTGGGCTGGCCCACCTGGGGGGCGATCCTGGCCTCGCCGCTGCTGGTCCCGCTGGCCATCACCCTCGGCGTCACCGGCATCGTGCTGCTCGTCGACCACCTGAACCAGCCGCCCGCCGACCAGCCCGGCGAGCCGGAGCCGCCGGCCCCGGTGCGGGCCGAGCAGCCGGTGCCGGCGGTGGCCGGGCTGGCCCCGTCCGGAGTGCCCGCCGGTGGTGGTGCCCCGGCGGGCAGCGCCGTCGCACCGAGCGCCCCGGCGGCCGGCGCCGCGGCCGCCCCGGCACCGTTCGTTCCCTACGCGGTGCGCGGGTTCGACCCGGGCGAGGGCTTCACCCCGACCCTGCGCGAGGAGACCGGCGCCAAGGCCCCCGCCGCCGACATCCACGCCGCTGCCGCGGCCGCCGCGGCGGCCGCCGCCCGGGACCGGCGCCGGGCGCGCCGCAAACGCGGCGGCCGGATCACCGAACCCGGCTACGGGTTCATGGACATGGACCCGGTGTTCGACCCCGAGCCGCCCGCCGGGCCCGAACCGGCCCGGGTGCGCGCCTCGGAGCGGGGGTCCGGGCCGCTGGGCTTCACCGGGACGGTCACCCGCGAGGGCGCCGCGGCGGCCGGGCTGACCACCCTGGCCGGCGACGCCTTCGACACCGGCCCGACCAGTCCGATGCTGCCCGGCACCTGGTCACCCGGGGACGACGCCCCGGACACCACCGGGCCCACCGACACCGAGGGGGGAGCACAGACCTGAACCACCGGCACCACACCACCGACCCGTCCCACCCGTCCGGAAAGGAACACCTGTGAGTCTGCTCGACGCCCACATCCCGCAACTCGTCTCCGCCGAGTCCACCTTCGCGGCCAAGGCCGCGCTGATGCGCAGCACCATCGCGCAGGCCGAACAGGCCGCGGTGGCCAGCCAGGCCTTCCACATGGGCGAGTCCGCGGTGGCGTTCCAGGCCGCGCACGCCCGCTTCGTGGAGATGGCGGCCCGGATCAACACGCTGCTCGACATCGCCCAGGCCAACATCGGCGAGGCCGCCGCCACCTACGTGGCCGAGGACGCCGCCGCCGCGGCCACCTACCCCGCGTTCTGACGAAGGGACCCGATCATGTCGCAGATCATGTACAACTACCCGGCCATGCTGGCGCTCGCCGGGGAGATGAACGGTTACGCCGGGGCGCTGGCCGCGGTGGGCGCCGACATCGTCAGCGAGCAGACCGCGCTGGCGGCGTCGTGGCAGGGCGACACCGGCATGACCTACCAGGCCTGGCAGCAGCAGTGGAACGCCGCGCTGGAGGAGCTGGTGCGCGCCTACAAGGCGATGGCCGGCACCCACGAGACCAACACGCTGTCCATGCACGCCCGCGACCAGGCCGAGGCGGGCAAGTGGGCCTGAGCTGACGGGTGCGGATGGGGCCTGACACCGAGCCGAACGCGCTGGAGCTCACCGTCGCGGGGGCCTGGCTGCTCGCCGAGCTGCTCGGAGCCGGAGCACTGCCCTGGGCGCTGGCGATCACGCCGCCCTGCGCCGACCCCGCGCAGGCCGACCGGCTGCGCGCCGAACAGACCGCCGAACTGCGCCGGATGGGGGTGCTCACCGCCGACGGCCGGGTGAAACCGGTTGTGGCGCAGTGGATCCGAACCGTATGCCGGGCCGAACGGTGGCTGGAGCTGCGGTTCGTGGCCGGCACCGGGGACATGCTGCGCGGGGTGGTGGCCCGGCGGGCGGACCGGACCGTGGTGGCGTTGCGCAACGCGCAGTTGGTCACCTTCACCGCGATGACCGTCGACCACCCGCACGCGCTGGTGCCGGTGGTCACCGCGGGCCTGGCCGGCCGGCCACCGGCGGTGTTCGACCGGTTCGTGCTGCCGGCCCGGGCCGGGGCCCGCGCCGACGAGCGCATCCGGGCCGGTGCGCCCGTCGCGGAGGTGCTGGAGTTCCTCGGCGTCCCCGCCTCGGCCCGGCCGGTGGTGGAGGCGGCCTTCGACCCGCGCCGCCGCTACGTGGAGATCGTCGCCGGCGAGCACCGCGACGGCCACCGGCGGACCACCGAGGTCGGGGTGGGCGTCGTCGACACCCCGGCCGGGCGCGTCCTGGTCAGCCCGGCCCGCGCGTTCGACGGCGAGTGGGTGTCGACCTTCCGGCCCGGCACCCCCGACGCCATCGCCGCCGCGGTGGACGCGCTGGCCGCCGAGCTGCCCGGCGGCGGTTGGTTCCAGCCGGCCGCCGGTCCCCGCGACGCGGCCCGAAACTTCGACGAGAGAACGGAAACGCATTGTCCGACAACACTGTGATGCCCATCGTCCGGGTGGCGGTGCTGGCCCCCGGCAGCGCCGGCGGACGGCTGACCGACATGGCGCTGCCGTCCGGCGTGCCGTTGCGGGAGATCCTGCCCGCGGTGCAGCGGATGGCGCTGGCCGGCGACGAACCCGACGGGGCGCCGCCGCAGCGGCTCAGCCTCGCGCCCGTCGGCGGGGCGCCGTTCAGCCTGGACGCCACCCTCGACACCGTCGGGGTGGTCGACGGCGATCTGCTCGTGCTGGCCCCGGTGCCGGCCGGGCCGCCCGCCCCGCGCATCGTCGAGGACATCGCCGACGCCGCGGTGCTGTTCGCCCCGTCGGTGCAGCGGACCTGGGGGCCCCGGGTCATCGCCCGCGGCGCCGTCGGCACGGCGATGGCACTGCTGCTGGTGGCCACCGGGTTGGCGGTCGCCCACCGCATCCTCACCGGCGGGCTGACCGGGGTGTTCGTGGCCACCGGGGTCGCGGTGGTCGCGGTGCTGGCCGCGCTGGTGGCGCGCACCCGGTCGGCCGGGCCGGCCGCCGCGCTGTCGGTGTGCGCGCTCGCCCCGGTCGCCGCGGCGTTCGCGATGGGCGTGCCGGGCGGGTTCGGCGCGCCGAACGTGCTGCTGGCCGCGGCCGGGGTGACCGCCTGGTCGCTGATCGGGCTGACCCTGTCGGACCGGTCCGTGGCGGTGTTCACCGCCACCACCGCGGCCGCCGTCGCCACCATGCTCGTCGCCGCCGCCGCCTCGGTCTGGACGCCGGGGTGGACCATGATCGGCTGCGGGCTGCTGCTGCTCGGGCTGGTCACCGTGCTCGCCGCCCCGCAGCTGTCGGCCACCTGGGCCCGGTTCCCGCTGCCGGTCATCCCGGCCCCGGGCGACCCCACCCCGTCGGCGCAGCCGCTGCAGGTGCTGGCCGACCTGCCGCGCCGGGTGCGGCGCGCCGACGCCCACCAGACCGGGTTCATCGCCGCGGGCACCGGCCTGGCGGTGGCCGGCTCGGTGGCCCTGCTCGCCCCGGCCGACGCCTCGCCGTGGGCCTGGTACCTGGTGGCCGCCGCGGCCGCCGCGGGCGCGCTGCGGGCCCGGGTGTGGGACTCCACCCCGTGCAAGGCGTGGCTGCTGGCCCACCCCTACCTGGTGGCGGTGGCGCTGCTGGTCACCTTCACCGCCACCGGCCGCTACGCCGCGGCGTGGTGGACGCTGGCCGCGCTGACGGTGCTCGTGCTGATCTGGGCGGTCGCCGCGGCCTACCCGAAACTGGCCGAACCCGAGACGTATTCGGTGCCGATGCGGCGCCTCACCGGTTTCCTCGCCACCGGGCTGGACGCCTCGCTGGTGCCGGTGATGGCCTATCTGGTGGGGCTGTTCAGTTGGGTGCTCGATCGGTGAAGCCGACCCTGGCGCGGGCCGGCGCCCTCGCCGCCGCCGCCCTGCTGGCCGGCGGCCCGGCCGCGGCGGCCGTCGCGCCCCCGCAGGTCGATCCCGCGCTGCCGCCGCCGGCCGGCACCGCCGGGCCGGCGCAGCCGCTGGTCCAACGCAGTCCGTGCACCACCGGCGCGGTGCTGCCCGGCACCGATCCGGCCGCGCAGAACCCGAACCCGGCGGTGCTGGACCTGCCCGCCGCCTGGCGGCTCAGCCGCGGCGCGGGCGAGACCGTCGCGGTCATCGACACCGGCGTCACGCCCGGCCCGCGGCTGCCCGAGGTGCGGCCCGGCGGCGACTATGTGGCCGCCGGCGACGGGCTGACCGACTGCGACGGCCACGGCACCCTGGTGGCCGGACTGATCGCGGGCCGGCCCGGCGACGACGGGTTCTCCGGGGTGGCGCCCGACGCGCGGCTCATCGCGATCCGGCAGACCTCGGCGCACTACCAGCCGGCCGCCCCCGGTGGTGACCCGCAGCAGGCCCGCGCGGCCATCGACGTCGCCAGCCTGGCCCGCGCCGTGGTCCGCGCGGCCGACCTCGGCGCGCGGGTCATCAACATCTCGGTGGCGACCTGCCTGCCCGCCGACCGGACCCCGGAACAGGCCGAGCTCGGCGCGGCACTGCGCTACGCCGCCGTGGAGCGCGACGCGGTCATCGTCGCCGCCGCCGGCAACCTGGGCAACGGCGGCCCGGACGGTGCCGGGTGCGAGCCGAATCCGCTCGGCAGCGCGGCGGACCCGCAGGACCCGCGCAACTGGGCCGGGGTGGCATCGGTGTCGGTGCCGTCCTGGTGGCAGCCCTACGTGCTGTCGGTCGGCTCGGTCGACGCGGCCGGCGCGCCCAGCGCGTTCACCATGCCCGGTCCCTGGGTCGGGGTGGCCGCGCCCGGCGAACAGATCGTCTCGGTGAGCAACGCCCCCGACGGCGGGCTGGCCAACGCCCTGACCGGCCGCGAGGGCGAGCCCTACCCGGCCCGCGGCACCAGCTACGCCGCCGCCTACGTGTCCGGGGTGGCCGCGCTGGTGCGCAGCCGGTTCCCGCAGCTGCGCGCCGACGAGGTGATCCACCGCATCACCGCGACCGCCCAGGGTGCCGGCCGCTCACCGTCGAACCTGGTCGGCACCGGCCGGGTCGACCCGGTGGCCGCGCTGACCTGGGACGTGCCCCCGCCGCCCGAGGGACCCCCGGCGCCGCGCCGGATCGACCCGCCCTCGGCGCCGCCCGAGCGCGACCCGCTGCCGCGCATCGTCGCCTTCACCGGGGTGGGGGTGCTGGTGGTGGCGCTGCTGAGCGGCCTGGCGATCAAGGCCCATCGACGAAAGGACGACACCGTATGACCGCCCGCATCGCGCTGACGCTGCTGTTCGCCGTGCCGGCGGTGCTGGCCTACCCGTGGCCGGATCCCGCCGACCGCGGGCTGCTCGGCGTGGCCGTCGCGGTGGCGGTGGCGGCCCTGGCCCGGTGGCGCGGACAGTGGCTCAGCGCCGTCCCGGCCCGCCGGCTGGCGCTGTGGCGGCGCAACCGCGGCGCCCGCCGCCCGGTCCCGGCGCCGGACGAGCGCACCGTGCTGCTGCGGCTGGACCCGGCCGACGACCGCGCGGAGGTGCCGCTGGCGGTGCTGACCGGCTACCTGGACCGGTTCGGGGTGCGCTGCCACGCGGTCCGGGTCACCAGCCGCGACGTCGCCGGCGAGCGCACCACCTGGATCGGGCTGACCATCCGCGCCGCGGACAACCTGGCCGCGCTGGCCGCCCGCGGCCCGCAGCTGCCGCTGGCCGAGACCGCGTCGGTGACGGTGCGCCGACTGGCCGACCACCTGCGGGAGCTCGGCTGGACCGTCACCGTCGAGGACGACCCGGACGCCGTCGCACCGGCGCACCCCGGCGGCACCGAGACCTGGCGCGGCGTGCGCGGCGAGACCGGCTACACCGCCGCCTACACGGTGACCGTCGACGACCGGTTGCCCGGGACGCTGGCCGCGGTGTGGACCGCGCCCGGCCGGGAGACCTGGACGTCGCTGCAGTTCAGCGGGACCCGGGCCGCCCCGGCGGTCGCGGTGGCCTGCGCGCTGCACAGCCCCGACAAACCCGCCGCCCGCGCGCCGCTGCCCGGCCTGACCCCGCACCACGGTGGGCACGGTCCGGCGCTGGACGCGCTCGACCCGCGCGGCGGCCGGCTGGCCGCCCGGCCGGTGCCGCTGCGTCCCGAGCTGCTCGACGCGCTGCGCTGGCCGCTGACCGCGCCCGCACAGGACCGGGCCGAACAGCCGGCCGCCGCAAGCTGATTCAGGTGGGCAGGCCGAGCCGCTCGGCGTCGGCGCGGTAGCGCGCCACCCACTCGTCGGAGCGCTGATCGGCCTGCCGCTCCAGCACCGGCGGCGGTGCCAGCCGCGGATCCTGGCCGAGCCGCTCCAGGATGTCGGCGACGATCTCGGTGAGGTTGCGCCACAGCACCGGATAGGGCACCTCGATCGGGCACACCCGCTCCTCGGCGAACCAGGTGCGCCAGCCCTCCTCCTGGGCGCGCAGCATCCGCACCACGTGTGCGATCGCCCGCGCGTGGTACTGGGCGCGGGCGTCGCGCACCGGGTCCGGCCGGCCCCGCCACACCCGGGTCTGCACCGCCCGCCAGAACGACACCGCCTGCGACACCACGTCCGGGCGCCACACGTGGATCAGCAGCGGGTCGGAGCCGATCACGTCCCGGATCGCCGACAACAGCCCGGTGCCGGACCGCTCCGGCAGCTGCGCGGCCCGGTCCAGCAGCAGCGGGGTCTGGTTCCACATCAGCTTGCCGCCCCAGATCCCGTTCGGGGTGCGGCCGATGGTGCGGATGTGGTCCCGCCACGCGGTGGCCGGGGTGGTGTCCGGCTCGCCCGGCTCCAGCGGGTCCAGCAGCGCCAGGATCGACTCGTCGGTGACGCCGGCGAACCACTCCCGCGGCTGCGGCGAGCGGCTGGTGGCCGGCAGGTACTGGAAGAACTCCTGCGGCTCGCCGGCCACGCCGGTGGCGCGAAGCGACTCGACCAGCAGTGTGCTGCCGCTGCGCTGGGAGGCCAGCACGAGATAGGCGGTCGGTGTCCGGGTCACGGTGAAACCTCAACGCGTCGAACGGGTCTGGTCGTCTATCCCGCGCTCGGCGGCCAACGCCGACCGGCTCGTCGCCGCGATGCCGTGGATGCGCAGGTAGGTCTCGGTGTAGCGGATGGAGATCCGGGTGCCGGCGAACTCCGACGGGATCACGTCGCCGGTGCGCTGCCGCCAGTCGTGCAGCCGCACCGCCAGCTCGTCGGCGATCGCCCGGACCCGGTCGCTCGCCGTGCCGGTGAGCAGGTTCGTCGACTCGGTCGGGTCGGCGCGCAGGTCGTAGAGCTCGCGCGGCGGCCGCGGCGCGCGGATCGCGTCGGCCACCGCCTGCCCGGACGGGCTCTCGTCGATGTCCAGCGGCAGGTCCAGCAGTGGCCGCGACGCGTAGTTCTCGATGTAGCTGTACTCCTTGGTGCGGATGGCCCGGATCGGGTCGAACGAGTCGTGGTAGGTCTTGGCGGTGAACACCTGCTCGCGCACCGGCGTGCCCGCCCCGGGTGCGCCGATCAGGTTGGCCGCGTGCGAAACCCCTTCCACGTCATCGGGAATCGGTACCCCGAGCAGCTCCAGCAGGGTGGGCAGCAGGTCCACGCCGCTGAACAGCTCGTCGTAGCGGCGCGGCGCCACCGGCCGCCCGGCCGGCGGCCGCACGATCATCGCGATGCCGGTGCCGGCGTCGTAGAGCGTCGACTTCGCCCGCGGGAACGCCGGGCCGTGGTCGGTCAGGAACACCACCCAGGTCGAGTCGTCCAGGCCGGTGGCGGCCAGCGTGTCGAACAGCTCGCCCACGGCCGCGTCGGCCACCGCGATCGCCCCGTAGAAGTCGGCCAGGTCGGCCCGCACCTGCGGGGTGTCCGGCAGGTGCGGCGGCACCACCACGTCCGCGGCCGGCGCGGGGGTGTACCGGTCGTGCGGGTAGGGGCGGTGCGTCTCGAAGAACCCGGCCACCAGCAGCCAGGGCCGGCGCCGGTGGGCCTGCTCGGCCAGCCACGCCCCGGCCCGCTCCACCACGTACTCGCAGTAGGAGTTCGACACGTCGAACTCGTCGAACCCCAGCCGCGACGGGTACGACGTCTCGTGCTGCATCCCGAACAGCGCGGAGTACCAGCCGGCCTCGCCGAGCAGTTGCGGCAGCGTGCGCACCCCGGGCCGGTACTCCCAGCCGTGGTGGGCCAGCCCCACCAGCCCGTTGCTCTGCGGATAGCGGCCGGTGAACAACGAACCGCGCGACGGCGAGCACAGCGGCGCGGTGGCGTGCGCGCGGGTGAACAGGATGCCCTCCGCCGCGAGCCGGTCCAGCCGCGGGCTCGACACCCCGGGGTGGCCGTACGCGCCCAGGTAACGGCCCAGGTCGTGCCAGTGCACGATGAGCAGGTTGTCTCGCCGCGGGTCACTCACTGCGCATCCTTTCGTCGCGGTCAGGTGTCCACTCTCACCGCCCCGCACCGCGGCGGGCAATATTTCCGATCACCGAGTTCGCGGCCGCGCCCTACGGTGGAACCGTGCACCTCGACCAGTCGGACGGCACCCTGACCCTGCGCACCGGCGTGACCGGCGCGGCCGCCCCCATGGGCCACCGGCTCACCATCGTCTTCGACGCCTGGCGCATCGACGTCACCGCGGACGACGGCCGGCCGGTCTCGGGCAGCCTGGTCGTCGACATCGACTCACTGCGCGTGGTCGGCGGGGAGGGCGGGGTGACGCCGTTGTCCGGGCCGGAGCAGGGCATCGTGCGGTCCAACGCGCTGAAGACGTTGGACGCCAGGAAATTCCCGACGGCCGAGTTCCGGGCCGCCGAGTTCACCCGTACCGGCGCGGGGTACCGGCTGCACGGCCCGCTGACCCTGCACGGCCGAACCCGCGAGATCGACGTCGACGTGGCCGTCGCCGAGTCCGGCGGCGCGCTCGAGCTCACCGCCCGGGCCGAGGTGTCGCACCGGGCGTTCGGGATCAAGCCCTACTCGATGGCGATGGGCGCGCTGAAGGTCGCCGACATCGTCACCGTCGAATTCGCCGCGCGCGCGGTCCGCTAGGGGTGGTAGGGGATGCCGACGGCGCGGAACACGTACTCCGGCGACACGTCGAAGGCCAGTGTCCGGCGCGGCAGCTGCGCCAGCACCGACTCGGGCACCGGATCCTTGTAGTGCAGCGACAGCTGCCCGGTGAAGCGCTCGTCGACCGCGGCCAGATCGGCCTCCAGCAGGATGCCGCCGGGGGACACGGTCGCGGTGACCGCCCCGGTCTGCTCGGCGTCGAACCGCTGATCCATCGTGCGCCCGGCCAGCACCGGCACCGTGGACAGGGTGGTCAGCACCCGCTCGCGGGTGATCACCACCGAGCCGACGTAACCGGCCACCGTGCCGGGGGAGCGCAGCCCCGGGATCCGGCCGCTGAACCGCCGGGTGACCGGGACGTACTCGGCCACATGCAGGATCCCCTCGCGCTCGAGTTCGGCGCGCAGTTCCTCGGGCAGCTTGCCGATCCGCAGCAGCTTGCGCAGCACAACTGCCATGTGAACCACCCTACTGCGAAACGGGATCGCGCCGGTGCCGCCACCGAGGCGTCGGGGTCAGGGTTTGCAGCGGCGGCACCGGCGCACCGGGTATATCGGCGCCCCGCCCCGCGGTGTTACAGGCCCCGTGGTATCGCTGTGGGGTGGGCGCACGACGGGCATGGCCGGCCGGTACCGCGGTCGCCGCGCTGGCCGTGGCCGGGCTGCTGTGGCTCGGGGTCACGGCGCACTGGGGGTGGCTGGCCGGGCTGGACACCGCCGTGCTGGCCGCCGCGCACCGCTTCGGCGCCGACCGGCCCGGCTGGGTGACCGGCTGGGACGTGTGCTGCACGGTGTTCGGGCCGATGACGCTGCGCGCGGTCGCCGCGGTGATGGCGGTGGTGGCCTGGCGGCGCGGCGCTCGCCGGTCCGCACTGCTGCTGGTGACCGCGGTGGTGCTCAACGCGGTCGTGATCGAGGCGGTCAAGTTCGTCGTCGACCGGCCCCGCCCGGCCTCGGCGTTCGTCGCCGCCCATTCCAGCTCGTTCCCGTCCGGACACGCGTTCGGGGTGCTGGCCGGGGTGGCCGCGCTGCTCGTCGTCGGCCGGCCCCGGCTGGGCAGGGCGTGGTGGTGGCTGGTGGCGCTCGGGGCGGTGCTGGTGGCCGCGATCGGGATCGGCCGGGTGGTGCTCAACGTGCACCATCCCTCCGACGTGCTGGCCGGTTGGGCCCTGGGCTACGCCTGGTTCGCGGGCTGCCTGCTGGTCACCGATCCGGCGCGGGACGCAGCACCGGCAGCGCCCGGTAGTGGACCGTGAACGCGGCCTCGGTGCAGTCCTCGCCGACCTCGCCGTCATGGGCCACCGTTGTCGGCCCGTCGACGGTGTTGAAGCGGAACCGCGGCACCCGCAGTTCGTGGTAGAGCGGGCTGCGGTCGAGCCGGCCGGTCAGCACTGCGGCGAGCACCCGCAGCCGGCCGAACCGCCGGCCGCTCTCCAGGATCCGCACGTCGAGCAGCCCGTCGCTGATGGTCGAGCGCCGGGTGGGGGCGAATCCGCTGGGCAGGTAGGCCCCGTTGCCCAGGAAGAACAGGGAGGTCTGCAGGGTCCGGCCGTCGTAGCGGATGCGGACCGGTTCGGCGCTGCGCAGGGTGCGGGCCAGCGCGTAGGCGCCGGCCAGCGGTTTGCCGATGCGGTGCTCGAGGCGTTCGCGGGCCTGCACGTACTGCGGGTAGGCCCCGATGCTGGCGGTGTTGAGTACCACCTGTTTGTCGTTGAGGCACACCAGGTCCACCGGGGTGGTCCGCCCCGCGCGGACGGCCGCGATCGTCGCCTCGACGGTGTCGCAGCCGATGTCCTTGGCGAAATGGTTGAACGTGCCGCAGGGGAACACCGCCAGCGGCACCCCGGCCTGCACCGCGGCGGCCGCCGCGCAGGCCACCGTGCCGTCGCCGCCGCCGACCGCGAGCACCTCGGCCCGCCCGGCGGCCTCGGCCAGCACGTCGGCCACGTCGTCGTCGGCGCCGAGCTCGACGATCTCGGCGGCCGGCAGTGCCGCGGCCACCTCGTCGGCGACCCGGGCGCCGGTGCCGCCGCCGGAGGCCGGGTTGAGCACCAGCACCACCCCCGCGCCGTCCGGCCGGGGCAGGGTGGGAACGCCCGGGGGGTCGGCCGATTCACGCGATTCGCGCACCGGCGCGGCGGTCGGCACCACCCGGGCGCCGAGCACCGCGATCGCCGCGCCCAGCCCGAACCCGGCGAGCACGTCGCCGGGGTAGTGCGCCCCGGTCGCCACCCGCGACAGCCCCACCAGTCCGGCCAGCAGGCCCAGTCCCAGACCCAGCGGGGGATGCTCGAGGCCGACCCCGACCGCGAAGGCGGCGGCGCTGGCAGCATGCCCGGACGGCAGCGAGCTGCTCGTCGGCATCCGCCGGCCCAGGCGGCGCAACGGCACCGGGCCGCGGTCCGGACGCGGCCGGCGCCACAGCCGCTTGGCCAGCTGGTTGGTCACCAGGCTGGAGACCGCCAGGGTGGCCACCCCGCGGGCCGCGCCGCGCCGGGCGGCCGGCCCGCCCAGCCCGGCGATCGCCGCGGCCGCCGCGAACCACAGCTTGCCGTGGTCGGCGGCCGCGGACAGCCGGGGCATGGCGGCGTCCAGCAGCGGGCTGGGGGCGTCGGCGACCGCGGTGAACAGATCCCGGTCCAGCGCGGCGAGATCGCGGCCGAGGCCGGCGAGGGCGAGGTCCATGTCCTGCCCTGTTCCCCGGGCGCGGCCGGGCCAACCATCCCGGTGATCAATCCGTGTCCGAACGGTGGTCCGGGCCGTGACCGGCCGCCGAGAGGATGGAGCGGGTGCGTCGCCTGCTGGTCGTGGTGTGCGCGACGGCCCTCGCACTGGTCGTCGCGCCGACCGCGCACGCCGGCTACACGCCGTGGTTCGCCCGCTCGGTGGGGGCAGCCACCCAGGTGATTTCGGTTGTCGGCGTTGGTGGTTCGTCGGCCAAGGTGGACGTCTGGCAGCGCACCGCGCGCGGTTGGCAACCGGTGGGTGCCGGCATTCCGGCGTTCATCGGGGCAAAAGGCATGTCGCCCAACCACTTCGACGGATCAATGATGACCCCGATGGGCATCTACACGCTGGACTTCGCGTTCGGCACCGAACCCGACCCGGGCAGCGGCCTGCCGTACGTGCAGGTGACGCCGGACCACTGGTGGGACGGCGACATGAAAAGCCCGACCTACAACACCATGCAGGTGTGCCGGAAGCAGGACTGTCCGTTCAGCACCGCGCTCGCCGACGGCACCGAGAACCTCTACATCCCGCAGTACCGGCACGCGGTGGTGATGGGGGTGAACAAGGCCCGCATCCCGGGCAGGGGCGGGGCGTTCTTCGTGCACACCTCCGGCGGCGGGCCGACCGCCGGGTGCGTGGCGATCGAGGACGACACCCTGGTGCGGATCATGCGCTGGCTGCGTCCCGGGGCGCTCATCGCCCTGACCAAGACGTGACGCCCTCCCGCGAGCAGACGCAAAACCCCTGAAACACGGCGTTCCAGGGGTGTTCGCGTCCGCTCGCGGGAAAGAAGGGGAGGGGTCTCAGAGGTTCAGTGCGCGGCCGGGTTTGAGCTGGAACCCGAGGTTCTCCAGCGACATGGTCGCGTCGTAGGTGCGGTCGTAGCCGGTGGCGCAGATCTTCCAGCCGTCCGGGGTGCGGCGGTAGCGGTCCCGGTAGAACGCCGCGCCGATCAGCATGAAGTTGAAGTCCGGCGCGATCACCCGGTCCTGCAGGTACCACACCCCGGTCGCCTCGTCGCCGTCGACCGTGATCTCCGGATGGTCCACCCGGTGCTCGGTGATGATCTGCGGGCCCAGCGAGTTGCGCATGAACTCGACCAGCGAGTCCCGGTCGGTGAACCGGTGCTCCTCGCCGATGGATTCGCCGTAGTCGCCGACCACGTCCTCGGTCATGGTCGCCGCGAACGCCGCCCAGTCCTTGGTGTCCAGCGCCCGCAGATACCGGTACTTGACCTGTTTGATCTCCTCGATGTCGGACATGCCCGACATTGCAGCACAGGAGTGTCGGGGTTGGGCGCGTTCCCTCATCGCGGCTAGGGTGGGCACCCGTATGAACACCCCACTGGGGTTGTCGATCGGGTCCACCAACCTGGTCTCGGCACGGGTGGGCGAGCAACCCGTCATCCGGCGCAGCGCCCTGCAACGCCCGGACGGTTCGGTGCTGACCGGTTTCGTGGAGCGGATCGGCGATCCGATACCGCTGGTCGCCGCCGACGGGTCGGCACATCCGGCCGATCGGCTGCTCACCGACGCGCTGGCGTTGATGGCCGGTCCACAGCCGCCGGCGGGGCTGGCCGTCGCGGTGCCGGCGCACTGGTCGCCGTCGATGAGGTGGGCGTTGCGCGCCGCCGTGCGCGACCATCCGGTGCTCGGCGCCGGCGGGCAGCCACGGCTGGTCTCCGACGCCACCGCCGCGCTCACCGCGCTCAACGCCAACCCCGGCTTCGCCTCCCGCGGGGTGGTGGCGATGCTGGACTTCGGCGGCACCGGCACCAGCCTCACCCTCGCCGACGCCGGCGCGGCCTTCGAACCCGTCGACGCCACCGTCCGCCACGCCGACTTCAGCGGCGCACAGCTCGACTCGGCCCTGCTCACCCGGGTGCTCGACGGGCTCGGCGGCGACGGCGTCGACCCGGCCGGCACCGTCGCGGTGGGGGCGCTGGCCCGGCTGCGCGACGACGTGCGCCGCGCCCGCGAGCGGCTCTCGGTCGACACCGCCACCGCCCTGGCCGTCGAGCTGCCCGGCCACCGCACCGAGGTGCGGCTCACCCGGGGCGACGTCGAGGCGCTGGCCGAGGCGCCGCTCGCCGGTGCGCTGGCCGCGATGGACGACCTGCTCGACCGCAACCGGCTGGCCTGGGCCGACCTGGTGGCGGTGGTGGCGATCGGCGGGCTGGCGTCGATGCCCTTTGTGGTGCAACGGCTTTCGCAGCACGCCCGGAAACCGGTGGTGGTCAGCCCGGCCCCCGCGCTGGACCCGGCCATCGGGGCGGCGCTGTTCGCCGCCTACGGCCCAGAGGCCGACGCGCCGACCACCGCGGCCCCCACCGTCGGCGTGGCGCTGCCGCCCGGGCCGCCGGCCGATCCGGCCGCCCCCGGCTCGGCGACCTTCCGCGCGCTGGCCTGGTCGCAGGAGCAGCCCCGCGACGACGACGTCATGCCGTTCGTCGCCGACCTCGATCCGGACGAGGTGCCGGAGCCGGCACCGGTGTTCGACGCCGAACCGGTCGACGCCGGGCTGTGGCGGCGGCTGCCGCTGATGGTGTTCGTCGCCACCGCGGTCGCCGTCGTCGTCGCGCTGGGCGGGGTCACCTACGCGCTCACCAGCGCCACCGAATCCACCCCGACCGAGACCCCCACCGCGCCCCCGCCCCCGCCGCCGGTCACCGAGGAGCCGCCGCCCCCGCCGGTCGTCGAGGAGCCGCCGCCCCTGCCGCCGGTGGTCGAGGAGCCGGCCCCGCCTCCGGTGGTCACCGTCACCCAGGCGCCGCCCCCGCCGCCGGAGACGACGACCATCACCGTCACCCCGACCACGACGGAGCCCACCACGACGGAGCCCACCACGACGACCACCACCACGGCGCCCACGACCACGACGACCACGACGCAGCCGCCGCAGACCACGACGACGATCTGGCCGTCTCCCACCACGGTCACGCCCACCCCGGTGCCACCCAGCACCACGCAGCGGCTGCGCACCACCCACATCTCGGTGCCGCTGCTGCCGCCGATCCCGGTCGTGGTGCCGGAGCCCTGAGCACCCCGAGCGCGTACTCGGCGACAATGCAGCTATGAGAATCGCAGCCACCCTGGCGGCGGCGGCCGCGCTCGTCGCCGTCCCGGGCTGTGAGGCCCAGGCACAGCCGGCCGAACCACGGGCCGACGCGGCGTGCGCCACCGAGCTCGCCGGGGCGCTCACCCGCGTCGACGACACCGTGCTGCGCTGCCACGACGGGCACTGGCAGCCGGACACCGACCCCTACCCGGTCAGCGACAAGTGGCTCACCTCCGACGCCGGGCTCACCCTGCACGGTCAGGGCCGCCGCAACCCGGAGATGCTCGCCGGGCAGTGGATCGGCTGGCCGCAGCAGGCCGACGACCGGTGCAGCGCCGAGCAGGTTGTGGTGGTGGCCGCCGGGGAGCTCTCCGAACCCCAGGCCGCCGAGGCCGAGCGCGGCAGGCCGCTCGAGCTCGCGGTGGCGCCGACGATGTTCTCCACCCTGCTGCGCGGGGACTGCCTGTGGCTGCGCGTCGGCTGACCGCCGCCAGGGCGGCACTGCCGGGGCTGCTCGCGTTGCTGCTGTGGACGGCCCCGGCCGCGGCCGCCCAGCCGCTGCCCGACGTCGCCCCCGTCCCGGGCGGACCCCCGGTGGCCTACCGGCAGGTCGAGGTGCAGGTGCAGGCCCCCGACGGGCGGACGGGCCTGCGGTTGCGCGCCTACGACCCGGTCGACGACGTTTCCCGCAGCCACGGGCTGATGGGCGTGACCGACCTGCCCGCCGACGCCGGGATGCTGTTCCGCTGGACCGGGCCGCGCGCCGGCGGCTTCTGGATGCTCGACACCCCGCTGCCGCTGTCGATCGCCTTCGCCGACGAGCACGGCGTGATCGTGGACCTGCTCGACATGGAACCCTGCCCGGCCGCGCCCTGCCCGAGCTACCGGCCCGCCGCCCCGTACGTCACCGCACTCGAGGTCAACCGCGGAGTGTTCGCCGCCGCCGGGGTGGCGCCGGGCTGGCGGCTGGCGCTCCCGTCAGATCTGCCACATCCGCCGCATCCGTGACGCGGGCCGGTGTCGGCCGACGGGCACCCCGGTACCCTCGGACCCGTCGACCGGCAGATCGGGAGCGTGACAGTGGATCTTGTGCTCGGTTTCTCCGTGACCACCGCGGGCGTGCGCTACGTGGTGGTCGAGGGAGCCACCGGCGAAGGCGCCACCCTGGCCAGCGGGGTGGCCGATCAGGCCTCGGCGGTGCAGGCCGCCGTGGCGCAGAGCGGCCTCGCCGCCGCCGCGCCGATCCGGGTGCGTTCGGCGGGCGTGACCTGGTCGGGTCCCGCGGTGGTGGAGGCCACCGCCCTGGTGGACGCGCTCGCCGCCGCGGGGGTCGAGCACGCCGTCGCCGTCCCGCCCACCGAGGCCGCGCTCGCGCTGGCCACCGGGGTCGGGGCGCGCACCGACCACGACACCGTCGCGGTCTGCATCACCGAACCCGAGGAGACCTTCGTCGCCGCGGTGCGGCCCGACGAGGTCGGGATGCGCACCGTCGACGGCCCGCTCGACGCGCGGACCCTCGCCGAACACCTCGACGGCAGGCCGGAGGCGGTGTTCGTGCTCGGCGGCGCCGCCGACCGCGACGAGCTCGTGGCCGGGCTGCAGGACCTGCTGGCCGTTCCCGTCTACACCACCGCCGAGGCCGACCTGGCGCTCGCCCGCGGCGCGGCGCTGGCCGCCACCCCGGTGATCGGCGGCCTGGCCGCCACACCGCCGGCCGCCGGCGCCGGCGCCGCCGGGCTGTCCCGGGCGAACCGGGCGCTGCTGGCGGTGGTCGCCACCGCGGCGGTGGCCCTGGTGACCTCGGCCTCGGTGGCGCTGACCATGCGGGTGGTCCCCGACGCCGAGCAGCGCACCGCCGCCGAACCCGGGCAGGCCGTCCGCGTCGTGCCGCAGGCCCCGGCGCCGCGGCCGAAACCGGCCGAGGCGGTTCCCGAGCGGGCCCCGGCGCCGGTCGAACCGCCCGCGGCCCCCGCCCCGGAGCCCGCGTCGCTGCCCGCCCCGGCCCCGGAGCCCGTGTCCCTGCCCGTCCAGCCGGAGCCCGCCGCCGTGCCGCCCGCACCCGAGCCGGCCTACCTGGCGCCCGAGCCCGCCTACGTGCCCGAACCCGTCGCGGTCGCCCCCGCGCCGGAGCCCGCGGCGGTGCCGCCGGCGCCCGATCCGGCCGCCGTCCCGCCCGCGCCGGACCCAGCCGCCGTGCCGCCCGCGCAGCCGCCGGGGTACGTGCCGCCGGTCCCGCCGCAGCCGCGGCTGCGGGACCTGATCATCGAGAAGATTCCGATCCTCAACCGGTTCCACACCCCGCAGTGGGTCACCCCGTAGCGGGCCGCGCATGACACGCCACCGGACACGCGGCGTGTTATGAGATTGTGACTTTTCGTTTCGTTGACCGTATGGTGGTACCCCGTGGGCAAACATCGGCTTCCTCGGGGCCGGCGCACGTCCCGCTGGGGACTGGCCGCGGTCGTCGCCCCCGTTGCCGTGATCTGTGCGGCCGCCACCGACACCGCATCGCGCTCGGCCCCCGGGGCGTCCGACCCGGCACCGCAGGCCTCGCCCTGCTGCCTGGAGCTCGTCGACGCCGCACCGGCGGCCCCCGCGGCGGCCGCGCCGCAGGCCGTGCTGGCCGCCGCCCACACCGAACCCGGCACCGCCTCCCGGTGGCGGGTGGTGCGGCCCCGCATCCATGAGGCGCTGCCCGTCGGCAAGGCGCCCGAGCAGGGCCTGCAGGTCAAGACCATCCTCGCCGCGCGGGCGATCAGCGCGGCGTTCCCGCAGATCCAGCAGATCGGCGGGGTGCGCCCGGACGCGCTGCGCTGGCACCCCAACGGGCTCGCGCTCGACGTGATGATCCCCAACCCCACCTCGGCCGAGGGCATCCGGCTGGGCAACGCGATCGTGGCCTTCGTGCTGGAGAACGCCGAGCGACTCGGGCTGCAGGACGCCATCTGGCGCGGGGTCTACTACAGGCCGAGCGGGCCGCGCGGCAGTGCCGCGGGCCACTACGACCACGTGCACATCACCACCACCGGGGGCGGTTACCCCACCGGGAACGAGGTGTACCTGCGCGAGGTCGTCCTGCGGTAGCCCCGCGGGAGCGAGCCGGTCAGCGGCTTGTCGACCTCGGCCTGGCGGGCCGGGTCACCGGTAGGTCAGCCGCAGGTGCTCCAGCCGTCGCACGAGCAGGCTCGGCAGCCAGCGGCCCACCTCGCCGGCCTCGATCCAGTCGGTGCGTCGCAGCAGTTCGCGCAGCACCACCCGGGCCTCCATCCGGGCCAGCGCCGCCCCGATGCAGAAGTGCACCCCCTTGCCGAAGCTGATGTGGCCCTTGCTGTTCGGTCGGTCCAGCCGGAACGTGTCGGGATCGTCGAAGCGGGCCGGGTCGCGGTTGGCCGACCCCCACAGCAGCAGCAGCCGGGACCCGCCGGGCAGCGCCGCCCCGCACAGTTCGGTGTCGGCGACGACGTGCCGGTAATGGCCGCGGAACGGCGGTTCGTAGCGCAGGATCTCCTCGAGAAACGCGTCGAGCAACTCCGGTGCCGCGCGCAGCCGGTGTTGCACGTCCGGCCGGGTGGCCAGCAGCCAGGCCGCCGACCCGAGCAGGGAGGCGGTGGACTCCCCGCCGGCGCTGAACAGGATGATGAGCATCGCCTGGGCGGCGGCCTCGGTCAGCTCGCCGGCGGCACAGGCGCGCACCAGGTCGCCGAGCAGATCGTCGCGCGGGGCGGCCGCGGCACGGGCGAACCGGTCGGTGATGTATCCGGTCAGCTCGCCGACCGCCACCATGGCATCGGCGAGCTGATCGGCGCCGACGAGCCCCTCGACCACCTGGGTGGCCGCGTAGCCCCACCGGGCCAGTTGCTCGGCGTCGCCGTCGGGCACCCCGATGATCCGGGCGACGACGAGCATCGGCAGCCGGTTGGCCACCGCACCCATCCACTCGATGCCGCCCGCCCCGGCGCCGGCGGTCCACAGCCGGTCGAAGGTCTCGGCGACGAACGACTCCAGCGCTCGGATGCGCTTGGCGGCCAGCTGCGGCAGCAGCACCCTGCGGTGCACCGCGTGCACCGGGTCGTCGGCGGTGGCCAGCACGTGGCCGGCGCCGCCGAGCCCCTCCATCTCGAAGGCCTCCACCCGGCCGTCGGGCCGGTAGAGCATCGTCGCGGTGAGGTTGGACGAGAAGTCCGCGGTGCGGGCGACGGCGTCGTTGACCGCCGCCCAGTTGCACACCGCGTAGAAGCCGGAGTCGCCGATGCGGTGCACCGGCCCGGCCGCGCGCATCCGCGCATACAGCGGGTAGGGGTCCTGGATGTGGGTGTCGTCGAACAACTGGATTGCCAGCGACGTCATGGCGTTCACGCTGCGGGCCGGCCGGGCCCGCCGTCAACGGGCCGGGGCGAACTTGAAATCACAGGTCAGGCCGGTGGCGGGCGGGTTTCTCAGGCCCCGGCGCCGACCAGCGGCGATGCTGAGAAAAAGTACTGGATCCGTCTCAGAGCTGAGATGATGTGTCGATCGTGGCGCAGGACTGGCTGATCGGGGAGCGGCGGGCGGCGGCGGCCGAACGGATCTACGCCGCCGCGACCGATCTGGTGCTCCAGCACGGGCTCGACGCCCTGGACATCGACGCGCTGGCGGCGAGGGTGCACTGCTCGCGGGCCACCGTCTACCGCTACGCCGGCGGCAAGGCGGCGATCCGCGACGCGGTGCTGGTGCGCCTGGCCGCGCGCATCGTCGAGTCGGTGCGCGCCGCGGTCGCCGGGCTGTCCGGCCGGGAGCGCGTGGTGCAGGCGATCGTGGTCGCGCTGCAGCACATCCGGGCCGACCCGCTGCGGCAGATGATGGCCGGCCTGAGCGCCGACCGCGATCTGGGCGAGCTCGCCGATTCCCCGGCGCTGGGCCGGCTGGCCGCCGAGCTCACCGGCATCACCGACGACGCCGAGGCCGCCCAGTGGATCGTGCGGGTGGTGATGGCGCTGGCGGTCTGGCCGGCCGCCGACGAGGCCGCCGAGCGGCGGCTGGTGCAGCGGTTCGTCGCCCCGGCGTTCGGGTGAGCGGCGAGGAACGCGAAAAGCCCGGCGTCAGCCGGGCTTTCGCTCCTGGAGCCGATGACGGGAATCGAACCCGCGTTCTCAGCTTGGGAAGCTGATGTTCTACCATTGAACTACATCGGCGCACCGACGCTGACCTGCGCAAACCCCCCGGATCCGTCGGCCGTTGGGGGCCGAGTGTCACCGGCGGCGGCGCGGGACGTCGTCGTCGGTTTGAAAGCATACAACCCCGGTTCAAGAGCCCGAAACATCGCCCCGGTTGTGACGCGCGTCGCAGCCCGGCGCCCGTCGCGCCCCCGCCTGGACGGGCCACCCGATACGCTCGTGCCGTGCTGCTCTCCGACCGCGACATCCGTGCCGAAATCGCCGCCGGGCGGCTGGTGATCGACCCGTTCGACGAGAGCCTGGTGCAGCCCTCGAGCATCGATGTCCGCCTGGATCGGTTGTTCCGGGTGTTCAACAACACCCGCTACACCCACATCGACCCGTCGATCCAGCAGGACGAGCTGACCACGCTGGTCGAACCCAAGGAGGGCGACCCGTTCGTGCTGCACCCCGGCGAGTTCGTGCTCGGCTCGACGCTGGAGTGCTGCACCCTGCCCGACGACCTGGCCGGCCGGCTGGAGGGCAAGTCCTCGCTCGGGCGGCTCGGGCTGCTCACCCACTCCACCGCGGGGTTCATCGACCCCGGCTTCAGCGGCCACATCACCCTGGAGCTGTCCAACGTCGCCAACCTGCCGATCACGCTGTGGCCGGGCATGAAGATCGGCCAGCTGTGCCTGCTGCGGCTGACCAGCCCGGCCGAGCACCCCTACGGCAGCGCCGAGGCCGGGTCGAAGTACCAGGGCCAGCGCGGCCCCACCCCGTCGCGGTCCTACCAGAACTTCATCAAGGCCGACTGACGCCGGCCGGCGCCGTCCGTTCGGACGATTTCCGTTACCGGCCACGGGCCGGTTCCGGCCGTCGCGGGTAGGGTCGGGGGCATCTGGTTGGCGGGTGCCGTCAGCTAACGCCACGGCTGTAACGCGTCGATGCCCCGTAGCGATGAATATGCGAGTTGACGGCACGCTTCGGCGAGGTGCGCAACGACGACGGCGATGACATAGCAAACAGTCTGGAGGCGGTCGTGGACATCGTGCTAGGTGTATCGATGACACCTACGACGGTCCGCATGGTGCTGGTCGAAGGGGAGATGGCCGACGGCGTCACCGTCGATCACGACGTCTTCGACATCACCGCAACCGAGGGATCAGCAACGCCGAGCGCAGCCGAACAGGTGGTCGCCGCGGTGCTGGGCACCCGGGAGAGCGCCGCCGCCGGCGGACACCGGCTCCGCTCGGTCGGGGTCACCTGGACCGACCACGCCACCGCCGCCCGGTTGCGGGCCACCCTCGCCGCCCGCGGGCTCGACGACGTGATGCTGGTGTCGGAACTGCACGCCGCGGGCGCCCTGGCTCAGGCGGTTGGCCGCCGCTACGGCTACGACGCCACCGCGCTGTTCTTCATCGAACCGGACAACGCCACCCTGGCCGTGGTGCGCACCGACGACGGCTCGGTGGTCAAGGTGCAGAACGGCAGCCTGCGCAACACCGATGCGATGGCGGTGATCACCGCGATGGCCGCCGCCGTCGACGCCCAGACCGACCCGCCGCAGGCGCTGTTCGTGGTGGGCTCCGGGGTGGACACCACCGAGGTGCGGGCCCACCTGGAGATGCTGGTCACGCTGCCGGTCAACGCCCCCGAGGACGCGGAGTACGCGCTGGCCCGCGGCGCGGCGCTGGCCGCCGCGCAGGCCCCGCCGTTCGAGGCGTCGACCGTCGGGCTGGCCTACTCCAAGGTGCCCGTCGCCGGTGACGGTGAGTTGGACTGGGCCGGTGCGGACGGGGCGCTCACCGCCCATGCCGCCGCCTACGCCGCGTTCGGCAACGCCGCGACCCAGCTCGCCCCGGTCGAGCCGGCTCCGGCGGAGGCCGACCCGAACGAGAGCGAGCGCCGACCGTTCCTGCTCGTCGGCAGCGCGCTCACGTCGATCTTCGTGGTCGGGGTGGTGGCGCTGGCCATCTCGCTGGCGGTGAGCATCCGGCCCACCGCCGACCAGCGGCCGAGCCCGGCCGAGAGCGCGATCGTGCCGAACACCGCGGCCCCGGCCCCGCGGGCCCGGCCGGAGGGGCCGCAGCCGGCACCGCCGCCGGAGACCATCACCGAACCGCTGCCGGTGGTGCAGCAGGCGCCGGCGCCGGCCGCCCCGGCCGCGCCCCGGACGGTGTTCGTCGAGCGGCCCGCCCCGGCACCGGCCGCGCCCGCCCCCGCTCCGGCGGCTCCCGCACCGGCCCCCGCTCCGGCGGCTCCCGCACCGGCACCCGCCCCGGCGGCTCCCGCGCCCGTTCCGGCACCCGCTCCTGCGGCGCCGGCGCCCGTGCCGGTCCCGGTGCCGATCCCGGTCGGCGTGTTGCCGGCTCCGGAGCCGCCGGTGTTCTGGCCGCGGCCGCGGCTGCCACGGCTCTTCGATCCGGACGTGCCGATCGTGCGCCCGCCGTGGGTGGACGACGAGCCGCGTGCGCCCCGGTTCCCCAAGCCGCCCCAGAATCCCCAGCCACCCCAGAATCCCCAGCCACCTCAGAATCCCCAGCCACCCCAGGCGCCCGACCTGCCGCAGCTGCCGACGCCGCCGGTCCGGACACCCGCGCCCCAGCCGCCCCAGGCGCCGCAGTTGCCCTCGCCGACCCAGGTGCCCCAGCCGCCGCAGCAGGCGCCCCGAGTGCCGGTGACCCCGGCGCCACAGGCGCCGCAGCCGACCCAGGCGCCGCAGGTACCCCAGGCTCCACGGGCTCCGCAGCCGACCCAGGCGCCGCAGGCGCCGCAGGTGACACAGCCCTCGTGGGGGCCGTCCGGCACCGGCGGCTCCGGCGGCCCGGCGGGGCGCTCCGGCGGCTCCGGCCAGGGTGGCTCCGGCGGCGGCAGCGGCGGGTCCGGCCCGGCCTGGCCCTGGCCGTTCGGCTGAGCCGAGCCCGTAAGCTCGCCGGTATGAGGCCGGACATCAGGCAACGCATCCGCTGGGCCGCGCTGCACGGCTTCGTCCGCGCCCTCGCCGGCTACGGTGCCCGGCGCGGCGACCCGCAGGCCCGGCTCATCGCCGACCCCGCCGTGCGCGCCGACCCGGCCGCGTTCGCCGACGAGCTGCGCGGCCGCGGCCCGGTCGTTCGCGGCCGCGCCGCCCTGCTCACCTTCGACCACCGGGTCTGCCACGAGGTGCTGCGCAGCGACGACTTCCACGTCACCTGGCAGGGGGCGACCCTGCCCGCGCCGCTGCGCTGGATCGTGCAGCGCACCGACGAAGGATTGCTGCACCCGGTGCAGCCGCCGTCGCTGCTGTCGGTCGAGCCGCCGGACCACACCCGCTACCGCAAGCTGGTGTCGTCGGTGTTCACCGCGCGCGCCGTCGCCGCGCTCAGGGACCGCGTCCAGCAGACCGCCGACTCGCTGCTCGACGGGCTGGCCGACGAACCCGGCGTCGTCGACGTGGTGGCGCGCTACTGTTCGCAGCTGCCGATCGCGATCATCAGCGACATCCTCGGTGTGCCCGAGGCCGACCGCCACGAGGTGCTGCGGTTCGGCGAGCTCGGCGCCCCCAGCCTCGACATCGGGCTGTCCTGGGCGCAGCACCGGCAGGTGCACCGCGGCATCGTCGGGTTCAACACCTGGCTCACCGCCCACCTGCGCAAACTGCGCCGCGACCCCGGCGACGACCTGCTCAGCCAGCTCATCGTCGCCTCCGACACCGAGGCCCATCTGACCGACCGGGAGCTCGAGGCGCTGGCCGGGCTGGTGCTGGCCGCCGGCTTCGAGACCACGGTCAACCTGCTCGGCAACGGCATCCGCATGCTGCTCGACGCCCCCGACCAGCTCGAGCTGCTGGCGCAGCGGCCCGAGCTGTGGCCCAACGCGGTCGAGGAGATCCTGCGGCTCGACCCGCCGGTGCAGCTGACCGCGCGGATGGCGGCCACCGACACCGAGCTCGCCGGCGAGCCGGTGCGCCGTGGCGAGGTGGTCGTCGTGCACATCGCCGGGGCCAACCGCGACCCGAAGGTGTTCGACGACCCGCACCGCTTCGACGTCACCCGCGCCAACGCCGGCCGGCACCTGTCGTTCTCCGGCGGCCGGCACTTCTGCCTCGGGGCGGCGCTGGCCCGCGCCGAGGGCGAGGTGGGGCTGCGCACCTTCTTCCAGCGCTACCCGAACGCCCGGCGCGCCGGGGCGGGGGTCCGCCGCGACACCCGGGTGCTGCGCGGCTGGGCAACTCTGCCGATCGCACTCGGTGCCGAACAGGTCGCGGTAAGTTCATGAACGTGGACTTTCGGGCGGTGCTGCTCGACGAGACGCACGCCTTCGGGGAGCTGCTCCGGTCGGCCGATCCGGCGACCGCGGTGCCCACCTGTCCCGACTGGACCCTCAAACAGCTGTTCCGCCACGTCGGCCGCGGCAACCGGTGGGCCGCCCAGATCGTGCTGGACCGCCGGGTGGAACCGCTCGACCCGCGCGACGTGCCCGACGGCCGGCCGCCCGACGACCCGGACGCCGCGATCGACTGGCTCGACGACGGGGCCCGGCTGCTGCTGCGCGCCGTGGACGTGGTCGGCTCGGCGGCCAAGGTGTGGACGTTCCTCGGCGCCCGCCCGGCCGGGTGGTGGATCCGGCGCCGCGCCCACGAGGTGGCGGTGCACCGCGCCGACGCCGCCATCGCGCTCGGCGCCGACTTCGACCTGCCCGCCGAGGTGGCCGCCGACGGCATCAGCGAATGGATCGAGCGCTGCGCCATCGAGTCCCGGCGCCGCCGGCCCCCGCTGGACCGCGGCCAGACCCTGCATCTGCACGCCACCGACGGCGTGCTCGGCGGGATGGGGGAGTGGACCGTCACCTGCGACGAGGAAGGCCTGGACTGGTTCCACGACCACGGCAAGGGCGACGTCGCGGTGCGCGGACCGGCCCGCGACCTGCTGCTGGCGATCACCCGCCGGCGCACCGCCGAGGAACTGGGCCTGGAGCTCTTCGGCGACGCCGCCCTGTGGCAGCGCTGGCTGGCCGGTACACCGTTCTGACCGGGCGATGGCGTACCTTTGCCAACCATGACGACCTCGGAGATGGCCACCGTTCTGGCCTGGCACGACGCGCTCAACGAAGGTGATCTCGACACCCTGGAGCGGTTGAGCAGTAACGACATCGAGATCGGCGACCCCGGCGGCGCGGTGCAGGGTCACGCCGCGCTGCGGGAGTGGGCCCGGGCCTGCCCGTTGCGCGCCGAGGTCGGGCGGGTCTACGTGCGGGGCGGCACGGTCGTCGTCGAACAGACCGTCACCGGGGCCGACGGCCGCACCGACACCGCCGCGGCGGCGTTCCACGTCTCGCACGACCACGTCACCTCCGTGTTCCGCCACCCCGATCTGGCCACCGCGCTGGCGGTCACCGAACTCACCGAAGAGGACCTCGTCGGCTGATGCGCGGCATCGTCCTGGCCGGCGGGTCGGGAACACGGCTGCACCCCATCACCCTGGGCGTCAGCAAACAGCTGCTGCCGGTCTACGACAAGCCGCTGATCTACTACCCGCTGTCCACGCTGATGATGGCGGGGATCCGGGACATCCTGGTCATCACCACCCCCGAGGACGCCCCGGCGTTCCACCGGTTGCTCGGTGACGGTTCGCAGTTCGGCATCGACCTCGGCTACGCGGTGCAGCCCCGGCCGGAGGGCCTGGCGCAGGCGTTCGTCATCGGCGCAGACCACATCGGCACCGACACCGTGGCACTGGTGCTGGGGGACAACATCTTCCACGGACCCGGCCTGGGCACCAACCTGCAGCGGTTCCAGAACGTCAGTGGCGGCGTGATTTTCGCCTACCGGGTGGCCGACCCGTCGGCCTACGGGGTGGTGGAGTTCGGCCCGGACGGCACCGCGCTGTCGCTGGAGGAGAAACCGGCGCGGCCCAGGTCGCACTACGCGGTGCCGGGGCTGTACTTCTACGACAACGACGTCGTCGAGATCGCCCGCGGGCTGCGGCCGTCGGCCCGGGGCGAGTACGAGATCACCGAGGTCAACCAGGTCTATCTGGAGCAGGGCCGGCTGCACGTCGAACGGCTCCCGCGCGGCACCGCCTGGCTGGACACCGGCACGTTCGACTCGCTGCTGGACGCAGCCGATTTCGTGCGCACCGTCGAACGCCGCCAGGGGCTGCGGATCGGGGTGCCCGAGGAGGTGGCCTGGCGGCTGGGCTACATCGACGACGACCAGCTCGCCGACCGGGCGCACGCCCTGCTCAAGTCCGGCTACGGCGGTTACCTGTTGCGGTTGCTCGAGGAGCGCTAGCCCCCGTTCTCTCCCGCGGGGCGGGGGTGGCCAGCACGGTGGCGATCGCG
>ERZ777010.311-NODE-311-length-56293-cov-8.958605_pt1 | contig 56293 bp, 51 predicted proteins | sample MGYA00374963_ERZ777010 | MGnify/ENA primary metagenome ERZ777010 (study PRJEB29309, sample SAMN06268256) | bioreactor metagenome | isolation source: Joint BioEnergy Institute, California, USA | place: USA:Joint BioEnergy Institute, California, USA | collected...
GACGAAGTCGCGTATCTGGCCTGAGCGACGAAGTCGCGTATCTGGCCTGAGCGACCGGGTGTGACGGTTGTGACACGTGGTGTTCGCGACACGCCCGACACGCCGTGACCAGCAGAAATTTCTCGAACCGGCACCGCCGCGCCACCGGGTGCGGCGGCCGGTTCGGCACGCGCGGCGACGGCATCGCCGAGCTACCCCGCAAAAACGGCTACGACCAGCGGATTCGGTGCTGAATCCGGGGCGTGCAGCAAATTTGGCATAATTCCGCGCTCCCGGGCGGGTCGCCGCGGCGCCCCCTACACGCTGGGGTTTCGGCGTCGATCGCCGGGGGTGGGGTTCGCTTTCGTCAGAATGCGTGGGTACGGTCGTCGTCGCTGGCCGGTTCAGCACCGGTCGAGACACAACTAAGGTTGAGTGCCCAAGCGATTGGGCCCAAGTTGATAGGCGAGAGACGGAGGAACCCGTGGCCCTTCCCCAGTTGACCGACGAACAGCGCGCGGCCGCGTTGGAGAAGGCTGCTGCCGCACGTCGAGCCCGTGCCGAGCTCAAGGATCGGCTCAAGCGCGGTGGCACCACCCTCAAGCAGGTGCTCAAGGATGCCGAGACCGACGAGGTCCTGGGCAAGATGAAGGTCTCCGCGCTGCTCGAGGCGCTGCCCAAGGTGGGCAAGGTCAAGGCGCAGGAGATCATGACCGAGCTCGAGATCGCCCCGACCCGCCGGCTGCGCGGCCTGGGCGACCGCCAGCGCAAGGCCCTGCTGGAAAAGTTCGACCAGGCCTGAGTGGCGGGCCCGGTGAAGACCGGCCGGGGGGCCGGACGGGTGCTCGTGCTGTCCGGTCCCGCCGGTGTCGGGAAGTCCACCCTGGTGCGCTGTCTGCGCGAGCGGGTGCCCGACCTGTTCTTCTCCGTCTCCGCCACCACCCGGGCGCCCCGCCCCGGTGAGGTCGACGGCGTCGACTACCGGTTCGTCACCGCCGATCAGTTCCAGCACCTCATCGACTCCGGTGCGCTGCTGGAATGGGCGGAGATCCACGGTGGTCTGCACCGTTCGGGCACGCCCGCCGAACCCGTCCGCGAGGCGGTGCAGGCGGGCCGCCCGGTCCTCATCGAGGTCGATCTGGCCGGGGCCCGAGCGGTCAAGCGCGCGATGCCGGAGGCCACCACGGTCTTCGTGGCGCCGCCGAGCTGGGAGGTGCTCGAGGCGAGGCTGACGGGGCGGGGCACCGAGTCCCCGGAGATCATCGCCCGCCGGCTGCAGACCGCTCGGGAGGAGCTGGCCGCCCAGGGCGACTTCGACCGGGTGGTCGTCAACGCGGAGTTGGAGGCGGCGTGCGCGGAATTGGTATCCTTGCTGGTGGGCAACCGATAACCGCGCACCCGCCCGCGCGCGATTTGGCCCCGCACAACGGACATCGAGCCATCGAGCATCCCACGCGACACTGTCAGGAGAATCCTTCGTGACCACTCAGCACGCCGACGCCAAGCACTCCGTCGACGAGATCGACAAGGCGGTCGGCGTCTACGACGAGCCGCTGGGGATCACCAACCCGCCGATCGACGAGCTGCTGGAGCGCGTCTCGAGCAAGTACGCGCTGGTGATCTTCGCCGCCAAGCGGGCGCGTCAGATCAACGACTACTACAACCAGCTCGGTGACGGCATCCTCGAGTACGTCGGCCCCCTGGTGGAGCCCGGCCTGCACGAGAAGCCGCTGTCGATCGCGCTCCGCGAGATCCACGCCGACCTGCTCGAGCACACCGAAGGCGAGTAAGCGGCCCGCGTGGCAGAACGTAAGCGGATCATCGTAGGCGTCGCCGGAGGGATCGCGGCCTACAAGGCCTGCTCGCTCGTGCGGCAGCTCACCGAGGCGGGCCACTCGGTCCGGGTCGTCCCGACCGAGTCCGCGCTGCGGTTCGTCGGCACCGCCACCTTCGAGGCCCTCTCCGGCCAGCCGGTGCAGACCGGGGTTTTCGCCGACGTCGACGAGGTGCCGCACGTGCGGCTCGGCCAGCAGGCCGACCTCGTCGTCGTCGCCCCGGCCACCGCCGACCTGCTGGCCCGCGCCGCCACCGGCCGGGCCGACGACCTGCTCACCGCGACCCTGCTCACCGCGCGATGTCCGGTGCTGTTCGCCCCGGCCATGCACACCGAGATGTGGCAGCACCCGGCCACCGTGGAGAACGTGGCCACGCTGCGCCGCCGCGGCGCGGTCGTCCTCGAACCCGCCTCCGGCCGGCTCACCGGCGCCGACTCCGGCCCCGGCCGGCTGCCCGAGCCGGAGGAGATCGCCACCCTGGCGACGCTGCTGCTCGAGCGGGCCGACGCCCTGCCCTACGACCTGGCCGGGACCAGGGTGCTCGTCACCGCCGGCGGCACCCGCGAACCCATCGACCCGGTCCGCTTCATCGGCAACCGCAGCTCCGGCAAGCAGGGCTACGCCCTGGCCCGGGTGCTCGCCCAGCGCGGCGCCGAGGTCACCCTGATCGCCGGCAACACCGCGGGGCTGGCCGACCCGGCCGGGGTGCACGTCGAGCGCATCGGCTCGGCGGCCCAGCTGCGCGACGCGGTCACCAAGCACGCCCCGGAGGCGCACGTGCTGGTGATGGCCGCCGCGGTCGCCGACTTCCGGCCCGTGCAGGCGGCCACCAGCAAGATCAAGAAGTCCAGCGACCCCGACGCCCCCGCCCCGGTCATCGAGCTCACCCGCACCGACGACGTGCTCGCCGGGGTGGTGCGGGCCCGTGCCGCGGGGCAGCTGCCCAACATGCGCGCCATCGTCGGGTTCGCCGCCGAGACCGGCGACGCGCACGGCGACGTGCTGCACTACGCCCGGGCCAAGCTCCGGCGCAAGGGCTGCGACCTGCTCGTGGTGAACGCCGTGGGGGAGAACCGCGCGTTCGAGGTCGACCACAACGACGGCTGGCTGCTGGCCGCCGACGGCACCGAGACCGCGCTCGAACACGGGTCGAAGACGCTGATGGCGAGCCGTATCGTGGACGCGATCGTGGCCTTCCTGCACAACCGGCGTGGGTGAGGGATAAAAAGATCGCGTGCGTAAAAGGGTTGCGCCCGGCGCGTCGACACGCTTGGGTGCCACTCGGGCGTCGATATAATTCGCCAAACTAACTATTTGTGAGACTTCAGCGGAAAGGGACGACACCGTGAGCAAAGCCCGGTTGTTCACCAGCGAATCGGTCACCGAGGGGCATCCGGACAAGATCTGCGACGCGATCAGCGACTCCATCCTGGACTCGCTGCTGGCCCAGGATCCGGCGTCCCGGGTGGCGGTCGAGACGCTGGTCACCACCGGGCAGGTGCACGTCGTCGGTGAGGTCACCACCAACGCCAAGGAGGCGTTCGCCGACATCACCGACACCGTCCGCAACCGCATCCTGGAGATCGGCTACGACTCGTCGGAGAAGGGCTTCGACGGCACCACCTGCGGCGTCAACATCGGCATCGGCCGGCAGTCGCCGGACATCGCCCAGGGCGTCGACACCGCCCACGAGGTGCGCGTCGAGGGCGTGGAGGACCCGCTGAACCTGCAGGGCGCCGGTGACCAGGGCCTGATGTTCGGCTACGCCATCAAGGACACCCCGGAACTGATGCCGCTGCCGATCGCGCTGGCCCACCGGCTGGCGCGGCGGCTGACCGAGGTGCGCAAGAACGGCGTGCTGGACTACCTGCGCCCGGACGGCAAGACCCAGGTCACCGTGCAGTACGACGGGACCACGCCGGTGCGGCTGGACACCGTGGTGCTGTCCACCCAGCACGCCGCCGGGGTGGACCTGGAGAACACCCTCACCCCCGACATCCGGGAGAAGGTGGTCAACACCGTGCTCGCCGAGCTGGACCACCCCACCCTGGACACCTCCGACTTCCGGCTGCTGGTCAACCCCACCGGCAAGTTCGTGCTCGGCGGCCCGATGGGTGACGCCGGGCTGACCGGCCGCAAGATCATCGTCGACACCTACGGCGGCTGGGCCCGCCACGGCGGCGGCGCCTTCTCCGGCAAGGACCCGTCCAAGGTGGACCGCTCGGCGGCCTACGCGATGCGCTGGGTGGCCAAGAACGTCGTCGCCGCCGGCCTGGCCGAGCGCATCGAGGTGCAGGTCGCCTACGCGATCGGCAAGGCCGCGCCGGTGGGCCTGTTCGTCGAGACCTTCGGCAGCGAGACCGTCGACCCGGCCACGATCGAAAAGGCCATTCTCGAGGTCTTCGACCTGCGCCCGGGCGCGATCATCCGCGACCTCGACCTGCTGCGGCCGATCTACGCGCCGACCGCCGCCTACGGCCACTTCGGCCGTACCGATGTCGACCTGCCCTGGGAGCGCACCAACAAGGTCGACGCGCTCAAGGCCGCCATCTAGTTCGCGGCTCGAGCATCCCCTGACCCGCAGACGCGAAGGGCGCGGTCGCTGCCCGGCGACCGCGCCCTCGTCGTGTCGGCGTCAGCCGTGCAGCGCCGCGCGCAGCGCCCGCAGGCCCCGCTCGGTGGCCTCGGTGGCCGCCGGCACCACCCCGGCGTAGGCGACGTAGCCGTGCACCAGCGTGTCGGCCCGGTCCAACTGCACCGGCACCCCGGCCGCGGCCAGCCGCTCGGCGTAGCGCACCCCGTCGTCGCGCAGCGGATCATGCCCGGCCACCCCGATCCAGGCCGGCGCCAGGCCGGACAGGTCCTCGGCCCGGCCCGGCGCCACCGCCGCGGGCAGCCGGTCCAGGTCCACCTCGCCGAGGTACCACTCGGCGAAGACGGCGATCGCCGCCGCGTCCAGGATCGGCGCCTGCGCGTTCTCGGTCATCGCCGGCAGCGTCAGATCCCACATCGTCGCCGGGTACCACAGCAGCTGGAACACCGGCGCCGGCGCCCGGCCGGCCCGGGCCTGCTGGGCCACCACGGCGGCCAGCGTGCCGCCGGCGGAGTCCCCGGCCACCGCCAGCCGGCCGGCGTCCACGCCGAGCTCGGCGGCGTGCCCGGCCACCCAGGCGGTCGCGGCCAGGGCGTCCTCGACGGCGGCGGGGTAGGGGTGCTCCGGGGCCAGCCGGTAGTCCACCGACACCACCACGGCGTCGGCCCGGGCGGCGTGCCAGCGCGCGGTGCCGTCATGGGTGTCGAGGTCACCGAGCGCGAAGCCGCCGCCGTGGAAGAACACCACCACCGGGGCCGGCGACGGCGCCGACGGCGGGCGGTAGATCCGCACCCGCAGCGGCCCGCCCGGGCCCTCGACGGTGCGGTCCTCGGCGGTCACCTCCTCGAACACCGGCATCCGCGGCAGCTCGGCCAGCCGGCGGCGCGCCTCGTCCACGCCCTCCTCGACAGCGAGCCGAAACGGCACCGCCTCAAGTACCTTCAGCAGAATGGGATCGACCCCGGGCTTGTCATCGACGGTCACGCAGACACCGTACTGGCGGCCGGCCACCCGGTGGCCGTGGGCCGGCGCCCTGCTCGTCGCCATCGGCTACGGCGTGTTCCTGATCATCACCGCGTTGCGGCTGCCGGCCGGCGCGGAGCTCACCGGACAGTTCGACCTGCAGCCGGCGGTCAAGGCCGCCACCGCGGTGCTGCTGGCCGTCGCCGCGGCCGCCCACCCGCTGCGCCGCGAGCGCGGCTGGCTGGTGGCCGCGCTGCTGTGCTCGGCCGCCGGTGACTACCTGCTGGCGCTGCCGTGGTGGCCGCCGTCGTTCGTGCTCGGGCTGGCCGCCTTCCTGATCGCCCACCTGTGCTTCCTGGGCGCGCTGTGGCCGCTGGTGGCGCGCCCGACCGGCGGCCGGGCGGTCGCGGTGGCCGTGGCCGTGGCGGGCTGCCTGGCGCTGCTGGTGTGGTTCTGGCCGCGGCTGCTCGCCGACGGGATGGCGTTGCCGGTGACCGCCTACATCGCGGTGCTGGGCTCGATGGTGTGCGCCGCGCTGCTGGCCCGGCTGCCCACCCCGCTCACCGCGGCCGGCGCGGTGTGCTTCGCGGTGTCGGACGCGATGATCGGCATCGACCGGTTCGTGTTCGGCAACGAACTGCTGGCCGTGCCGATCTGGTGGGTCTACGCGGCGTCGCTGCTGCTGATCAGCGCCGGGTTCTTCGTCGGGGCCCCGGCCCGGGCCGCCCGGGACACGTGACCGCCGCCCGCAGCGCCGCCGAACACGAACCGATCGCCCGCGTGCTGCCGCTGCTCGAGGTGCCGCACCTGGACCGCGAGTTCGACTACCTGGTGCCGGCCGAGCAGTCCGACGACGCCCAGCCCGGGGTGCGGGTGCGGGTGCGGTTCCACGGCCGGCTCGTCGACGCGTTCATCCTGGAGCGCCGCTCCGAGACCGACCACACCGGCCGGCTCGGCTGGCTGGAGCGGGTCGTCTCGCCGGAGCGGGTGCTCACCCCGGAGGTGCGCCGGCTCGTCGACGCGGTGGCCGCCCGCTACGCCGGCACCCGGGCCGACGTGCTGCGGCTGGCGGTGCCGCCGCGGCACGCCAACGTCGAGCGCGAACCGACCCCGGAGCTGCCGCCGCTGCCCGACGGCCCCGGGCCGGACCCGGCCGGCTGGGCCGCCTACCAGCGCGGCGAGGGCTTCCTGACCGCCCTGCGCGAGGGCCGGGCGGCCCGCGCGGTGTGGCAGGCGCTGCCCGGCGAGCAGTGGGCGGCGCGGCTGGCCGAGGCCGCCGCGGTAGTGGCCCGCACCGGCCGCGGCGTGCTCGTCGTGGTACCCGACCAGCGCGACGTCGACGTGCTGCACGCCGCCGCCGTGGAGCTGCTCGACGAGCACCGGGTGGTGGCGCTGTCGGCCGGGCTGGGCCCGTCGCAGCGGTACCGGCGCTGGCTTTCGGTGCTGCGCGGCCGGGCCCGGGTGGTGATCGGCACCCGCAGCGCGGTGTTCGCCCCGGTCGCCGACCTCGGGCTGGTGATGATCTGGGACGACGGCGACGACACCCTCGCCGAGCCCCGCGCGCCCTACCCGCACGCCCGCGAGGTGGCCATGCTGCGCGCCCACCAGCTGCGCTGCGCGGCCCTGATCGGCGGCTACGCCCGCACCGCCGAGGCGCAGGCGCTGGTGCGCAGCCGCTGGGCGCACGACCTGGTCGCCGCCCGGCCGGTGGTGCGGGCCCGGGCCCCGCGGGTGCTGGCCGTCGACGACAGCCCGCACGAGCAGGAGCGCGACCCGGCCGCGCACACCGCCCGGTTGCCGTCGATGGCGCTGCGCGCCGCCCGCGCGGCGCTGCAGGCCGGGGCGCCGGTGCTGGTGCAGGTGCCCCGCCGCGGCTACGTGCCGGCGCTGGCCTGCAACCGGTGCCGCACCGTGGCGCGCTGCCGGCACTGCACCGGCCCGCTGTCGCTGCCCGACCGGCACACCACCGGCGCGGTGTGCCGCTGGTGCGGCCGGCACGACCCGCGGCTGCGGTGCGCCCGGTGCGGATCGGACGCGGTGCGCGCCGTCGTCGTCGGGGCCCGGCGCACCGCCGAGGAACTCGGCCGCGCGTTCCCGGGCACCGCCGTGATCACCTCCGGCGGGGACAACGTGGTGCGCGCGGTGGACGGCCGGCCCGCCCTGGTCATCGCCACCCCGGGCGCCGAACCGGTCGCCGCCGGCGGGTACGGCGCGGCACTGCTGCTGGACGCCTGGGCGCTGCTGGGCCGGCAGGACCTGCGGGCGGCCGAGGACACCCTGCGCCGCTGGATGGCCGCCGCCGCGCTGGTGCGACCGCGCGGTGACGGCGGGGTGGTGGCGGTGGTCGCCGAGGCGGCGGTGCCGACCGTGCAGGCGCTCATCCGCTGGGACCCGGTCGGCCACGCCGAGGCCGAGCTCGACGGCCGCGCCGAGGTCGGGCTGCCGCCGGCGGTGCACATCGCCGCCCTGGACGGCGCCCCGGCGGCGGTGACGGCACTGCTGGAGGCCACCGAGCTGCCCGCCGAGGCCGAACCGCTCGGCCCGGTCGAGCTGCCGCTGGGGGCGCGCCGCCCGCCCGGTCTGCCCGCCGACGGACCGGTGCACCGGATGCTGGTGCGGGTGCCGCGCAGCGGCGGGCTGGCGCTGGCCGGGGCGCTGCGCCGCGCGGTGGCGGTGCTGAGCACCCGGCAGCGCTCCGAGCCGGTGCGGGTGCAGATCGACCCGCTGCACATCGGCTGAGGCACCGCGGGTGCGGTCGGCCGGTGCGCCGAGTCCCTAGACTGTCGCGGTGCGCATCGTCTTCGCCGGTACGCCCGAACCCGCACTGCCGTCGCTGCGGCGGCTGATCGCGTCGCCCCACCACGAGGTGGTGGCGGTGCTGACCCGGCCCGACGCCGCGGCCGGACGGCGGGGCAAACCCGCGCCGTCCCCGGTGGCCCGGCTGGCCGTCGAGCACGGCATCCCGGTGCTGCGGCCGCCGAACCCGAACGCCCCGGAGGCGGTCGCCGAGATCGCCGGGTACGCCCCGGACTGCTGCGCGGTGGTGGCCTACGGGGCCATCCTCGGCGACGAGCTGCTCGCCGTGCCCCCGCACGGCTGGATCAACCTGCACTTCTCGGTGCTGCCCGCCTGGCGCGGCGCGGCGCCGGTGCAGGCCGCGATCGCCGCCGGCGACACCGTCACCGGCGCCACCACGTTCCGTATCGTGCGCGAACTCGACGCCGGTCCGGTGTTCGGGGTGGTGACCGAACCGATCCGGCCCACCGACACCGCCGGGGAACTGCTCGGCCGGCTCGCCGAGTCCGGTGCCGCGCTGCTCGAGCGCACCCTCGACGGCATCGCCGAGGGCACCCTGGTCGCGGTGCCGCAGCCGGCCGAGGGGGTGTCGCTGGCCCCCAAGGTCACCGTGGAGTCGGCCCGGGTGCGCTGGGATCTGCCCGCCCACGTGGTGGAGCGGCGCATCCGCGCGGTCACGCCCAACCCGGGGGCATGGACGATGATCGGTGACGTGCGGCTCAAACTCGGCCCGGTCACCGTCGACGAGGACGCCGTCGATCCGCTGCCGCCGGGCCGGCTCGCCGTCGGCAAGAACACCGTCCGCGTCGGCACCGCCACCGTGCCGGTGCTGCTCGGCACCGTCCAGCCACCCGGGAAGAAACCGATGAACGCCGCCGACTGGGCCCGCGGCGCCCGCCTCGACGACACCGCCTCCGCCCGATGACCGAGAAACCCGAGCAGAACCGCAAGCGCACCCCCGGCCGTGCCCCGCGCCGCAACCGCGACGACCGTGACCGCCGCGGCCCGCGCCGCCCGGTGCGGCGCCGTCCGCTCGACCCGGCCCGCCGGGCCGCCTTCGACGTGCTGCGCGCGGTCTCCGAGCGCGACGCCTACGCCAACCTGGCGCTGCCGCCGCTGCTGCGCGAGCGCGGCATCCACGGCCGGGAGGCGGCGTTCGCCACCGAACTGGCCTACGGCACCTGCCGTACCCGCGGCCTGCTGGACGCGGTGATCGCGCACGCCGCGGGCCGCCCGGTGGACCGGATCGACCCGGTGCTGCTGGACCTGCTGCGGCTGGGCACCTACCAGCTGCTGCGCACCCGGGTCGAGCAGCACGCCGCGGTGTCCACCACCGTCGAGCAGGCGGCAATCGAATTCGACTCGGCCCGAGCGGGTTTCGTCAACGCCGTGCTGCGCAAGGTGGCGCAGCGCGACGAGGCCGGCTGGGTGGCCGAGCTCGCCCCCGACCCGAACGCCGACCCGATCGGGCACATCGCCTTCCGGCATGCCCACCCGCGCTGGATCGCCCAGGCGTTCGCCGACGCGCTCGGCGCCGACGCCGGTGAACTCGAGGAGCTGCTGGCCAGCGACGACGCCCGGCCCGCGGTGCACCTGGCCGCCCGGCCCGGCGTGCTCACCGCCGCCGAGCTCGCCGAGCAGGTGGGCGGCACCGTCGGCCGGTACTCGCCGTACGCGGTGTACCTGCCCGGCGGCGATCCCGGACGGCTGGAACCGGTGCGCGAGGGCCGGGCGCTGGTGCAGGACGAGGGCAGCCAGCTGGTGGCCCGCGCGCTGACCCTGGCCCCGCTGGACGGCCCCGACACCGGCCGCTGGCTGGACCTGTGCGCCGGCCCGGGCGGCAAGACCGCGCTGCTGGCCGCCATCGGGCAGGGCACCGCCCGGGTCACCGCCGTCGAACCGGCCGGGCGGCGCGCCGACCTGGTCGAGCAGAACACCCGCGGCCTCGGCGTGGAGGTGCACCGGGTCGACGGCCGCGACCCCGGGCTGGAACCCGGCTTCGACCGGGTGCTCGTCGACGCCCCGTGCACCGGGTTGGGCGCGCTGCGCCGCCGGCCCGAGGCGCGCTGGCGGCGCAGCCCCGCCGACGTGCCCGAACTGACCCGGCTGCAGCGCGAGCTGCTCGCCTCGGCCATCCGGCTGACCCGGCCGGGTGGGGTGGTGCTCTACGCGACCTGTTCGCCGCACCTGGCCGAGACCGTCGGCGTGGTGGCCGACGCGGTGCGTCGGCACAACGTCACCGCCCTGGACACCCGGCCGCTGTTCGCCCCCGCCGACCGGCTCGGCGACGGCCCGCACGTGCAGCTGTGGCCGCACCGGCACGGGACCGACGCGATGTTCGCTGCCGCACTCAAAGTAGGCTGACCGGCATGTCCGCAACCCACGCCCACGCGCGGCCCACGTCGCCGCTGATCGCTCCGTCGATCCTGTCCGCCGATTTCGCCCGGCTGGCCGACGAGGTCGGCCGGGTAGCGGGGGCCGACTGGCTGCACGTCGACGTGATGGACAACCACTTCGTGCCCAACCTGACCCTGGGCATGCCGGTGGTGGAGTCGCTGCTGAAGTGCACCGACATCCCGATGGACTGCCACCTGATGATCGAGGACCCGAAGCGCTGGGCGCCCGGGTACGCCGAGGCCGGTGCCTACAACGTCACGTTCCACGCCGAGGCCACCGACGACCCGGTGAGCGTGGCACGCGACATCCGCGCCGCCGGCGGCCGGGCCGGGCTGGCCATCAAACCGGGCACCCCGCTGGAGCCGTACCTGGAGATCCTGCGCGACTTCGACACGTTGCTGGTGATGTCGGTCGAGCCCGGCTTCGGCGGCCAGAAGTTCATCCCCGAGGTGCTGCCCAAGGTGCAGACCGTGCGCCGGCTGGTCGACGCCGGGGAGCTGACCATCCTGGTGGAGATCGACGGCGGCATCAACCCGGACACCATCGAGGCCGCCGCCGAGGCCGGGGTGGACTGCTTCGTCGCCGGTTCGGCCGTCTACGGCGCCGACGACCCGGCCGCCGCGGTGGCCGCGCTGCGCCGACAGGCCGCGCAGGCCTCCCCGCACCTGACGCTCTGAGGCGCCCCGAGGCGATGAGGCTGACGCGATGAGGCGGCCGAGGTGAGACTGGAGGCCGCCATGCGGCTGGCGGTGGCGCAGGCCGAGGCGGTGAAGGGTGCCACCTACCCGAACCCGCCCGTCGGCGCCGTCGTGCTCGACGTCGCCGGGCAGGTGGTCGGGACCGGCGCCACCCAGCCACCGGGCGGGCCGCACGCCGAGGTGATGGCGCTGCGCCAGGCGGGGGAGCGCGCCGCCGGCGGCACCGTGGTGGTGACGCTGGAGCCCTGCAACCACACCGGCCGCACCGGGCCGTGCGTCGACGCCCTGCTGGCCGCGGGGGTGGCCGCGGTCGCCTACGCGGTGGCCGACCCGAACCCGGTGGCGGCCGGCGGGGCCGAACGGCTCGCCGCGTCCGGGGTGACGGTGACCGGCGGGGTGCTCGCCGACGAGGTGGCCGGCGGGCCGCTGCGGGAGTGGCTGCACAAGCAGCGCACCGGCCGGCCGCACGTCACCTGGAAGTTCGCCACCAGCGTGGACGGCCGCAGTGCGGCCGCCGACGGCAGCAGCCAGTGGATCACCAGCGAGGCCGCTCGCGCCGACGTGCACCGCCGCCGGGCCGCCGCCGACGCGATCGTGGTCGGCACCGGCACCGTGCTGACCGACAACCCCACGCTGACCGCCCGCCGGGCCGACGGCACCCCGCTGCAGCGCCAGCCGCTGCGGGTGGTGGTGGGGATGCGGGAGATCCCCGGCGACGCCAACGTGCTCAACGACGACGCCGCCACCATGGTGATCCGCACCCACGACCCGCACGAGGTGATCCGCGCCCTGGGCGACCGCACCGACGTGCTCGTCGAGGGCGGGCCCACGCTGGCCGGCGCGTTCCTGCGGGCCGGGGTGATCGACCGGATCCTGGCCTACGTGGCGCCGATCCTGCTCGGCGGGCCGATCACCGCCGTCGACGACATCGGGGTGCCCAGCATCGCCCATGCCCAGCGCTGGCGCTACGACGAGATCACCCCGATCGCGCCGGACGTGCTGCTCAGCCTCGTCCCGGCCGGGTGATCCGTCTCACAGTCCGATCGCGTTCACACCGGGTACCCGGGTTGCGTACCGGACCGTCGTCAGGACGCGTCGGTACACTCGGCCAGGAGCGCGCTCACCGACGATCTGCGCTGGTGAAACCGCATTTTCGAGCGAAGGACGACGCGCATGACCGCCGTACAGGAGTTGCTCGCCATCCCCTCGGCCCACGCCCGGTCCGTCACGACGCTGATCCGCGACGTGCTGACCGGCCACTGGTGGCCACCCGCTTCGGCCTTCCCCGACCCGTTGGTCGCCCGCGACGCCGGGCTCGGCTCCCCGCGCCCGTTCCGGCTGATGCGGCCCGGCACGGAACGCTGCTGACCTGCTGACGGGCCTAGCCGGCCCGGTGCCGGCCGCCCCGCTCCGGAGTCGCCGCCGGGTCGTCGGCGTGCTCGTGGCGGCCGGCGATGAGCAACCCGAGCAGCGCACCGACCACGCAGACCCCGACGGTGACCAGGAAGATGTCGCCGTACTGCAGCACGTAGGCCTCGCGGTAGCGGTCCGCCTCGGCGGCCACCCGTTCGGCGAGCGTCTTCGCCTCGGCCGGGAACGGCAGGGTCTGCAGATGCTGGTTGAGCCGGTACATGCCCCACGCGGTCAGCGCGGCCAGGCCGATCAGCATGCCCACCATGCGGGCCACCACCACCGCCGCCGAGGCGATGCCGTGCTGGGCGGCCGGCACCACCCGCAGGGTGGCCGAGGTCAGCGGACCGATCACCAGGCCCAGCCCGACACCGGCCACGGCCAGGTCGGTGTCGAGCACCGGCAGGCTGACAAAACCCAGGTCGTGGTGGGCCGACAGCAGGTCGACCCGCCAGTGCGCGATCAGCCAGTAGCCGACCGCCGCGATCAGCAGGCCGGCGAACGTCACGATCCGGTCGCCGATCCGGGTGGCCAGCCAGCCACCGATCACCGCCCCGATCGGCAGCGCGATCAGGAAGCGCAGCAGCAGCAGCACCGCCTCGGTCTGGTCCTTGCCGAGCACGCCCTGGCCGAACAGTTCGACGTTGACCAGGGTGACCATCAGCGCCGCGCCGGCGCACAACGACGCCCCGAGCGCGGCCAGGAACGGCCGGAAGTGCACCCCGGCGGGCTCGATCAGCCGGGTGCGGGCGAACCGCTCCCAGACGAAGAACCCGGCCAGCGCGACCGCGGCGCCGACCAGCGTCGGCAGGCCGTAGGGCGGCAGGATCTGCTTGCCGTCCGGGGTCGGGTTGTACAGGCCGATGACCGTCAGGCCCAGCGCGACGGCCAGCAGCACGCCGCCCACCACGTCGACCCGCTCCGGCCGCTCGGGCTCGAGCCGGCCGGGCAGGCTGAAGTGGATCAGCACCATCGCGACCGCGGCCAGCGGCACGTTGATCCAGAACACGTCGCGCCAGGTGTTCAGCACCGCGACGACCGCGATGCCGTACAGCGGGCCGAGCACGCTGCCCAGCTCCTGGGCGGCCCCGATGCCGCCCAGCACCGAGGCGCGGTTGCGGGCGGCCCACAGGTCGGCCGCCAGGGCCAGCGTCACCGGCAGCAGCGCCCCCGAGGCCACGCCCTGGATGGTGCGGCCGACGACCATCGGCACCAGGTCGTTCGACAGCGCCGTGACGACCGAGCCGACCGCGAACCCGGCCAGGCTCAGCTGCAGGATGAGCTTGCGGCCGAACCGGTCCGACGCGCGGCCCAGCAGCGGCATCGCCGCGATGTAGCCCAGCAGGTAGCAGGTGATGATCGGGGTGACCCGCTGCAGCTGGTTCACCGGGATCTGCAGGTCGAGGATGATGTCGCGGATAATCGCGACCACGACGTAGGTGTCGAGCGCACCGAGCAGGACGGCGAGGCTGCCGGCGCTGATCGCGATGGTGCGGTTGCGGCCGACCGCGGCCGCCACGCCCGCGCCGCCCATCAGGCGGCCGGCTTGGTCACGGTGACCGGCTTACCCCAATCCGACAGCGACATGGTGATGCTGGTGTCCGGCTTCGGCTGCAGCTTCACCTGCACCAGTTCGTGGTCGCCGTCCTCGCGGATCCAGGCGGTGCCCGGCACCGGGCCCTCGGCGTGCAGCTGCGGGGCGATCTTGTTCACCGCGTCGGCGGACACCTCGCCGGTGATCCGGACCGTCTGCACCCCGTCGATCTTCTCCCGGCCCTCGGCCCTGGCGTCGGTGAAGTTGGCCAGCACGTTGGCCAGGCCCAGATCCGGGTTGAGGATGGCCGACACGTCGTAGATGTCGGCGGCCGGGCCGAAGTTCTGGTAGCTGTCACCGGTCATCGCGGCGTAGAGGGTGCCGTCGACCACGACGAACTTGACGCCCTCGAGCTTCTGGCCCATGAACCGCAGGTCGGTCGAGCCCTGCGCGGCCACGGTCGGGGCGTTGGTGAGATCGCCCTCGAGGACGTCGACCGGCAGGTCCTCGATCTCGCCCTCCACCGTGATGACCAGGTGGGCGCTCTGCTGGTTGCGGGTGACCTCGGCGGACTGGGTGAGGAGCTGGGCCGGGTCCGGCAGGTCGCCGCCGGACGAGTCCTGGTCCGACGAACAACCGGTGACGAGGGCCAGCGCGGCCAGCACCAGGGCGGCCAACGTGGCGAGGATCCGGACGGCATGGCGGGAGCGCGTCTGCATGAGTTGCATCGTAGAGGGTCGCCGGGCCGCCGAACGGGTGCCGCGCGCCGGGCGGGCGGCGCGGCTGACTAGCCTGGTCGGGTGTTCACCGGGATCGTGGAAGAAGTAGGAGAGATCGTCGCCAGGGACGATCTCGGTGATTCGTGCCGGCTGGTGATCCGCGGGCCGGTGGTCACCGCGGACGCCCGCCACGGCGATTCGATCGCCGTCAACGGGGTGTGCCTGACCGTCGTCGACGTGCTGCCCGACGGTTGCTTCAGCACCGACGTGATGGGGGAGACCCTCAACCGGTCCAGTCTCGGCGCGGTCGAGGTGGGCGGCCGGGTCAACCTGGAGCGCGCCGCGGCGGTGAACAGCCGACTGGGCGGGCACATCGTGCAGGGCCACGTCGACGGCACCGGGCATGTGATTTCCCGCACGCCCTCGCCGCACTGGGAGGTGGTCCGGATCGCGCTGCCGGAGCACCTGTCGCGGTACGTGGTCGAGAAGGGTTCGATCGCGGTCGACGGGGTGTCGCTGACGGTATCCGCGCTGGGAACCGACTGGTTCGAGGTGTCGCTCATCCCCACCACGCTGGCGTCGACCACGCTCGGGCAGGCCGCTCCCGGCACGCCGGTCAACCTCGAGGTCGACGTGATCGCAAAGTATGTCGAGCGATTGCTGGGCCGGGCGCGGCAATAACCGGAGTTTCGAGGTGGTTCATACTGGAGGCATCGAGTAGGCGGTTCCAGGGTGGAACCGGGCAAAGGTGGCATGGATGACGAGGCTGGACTCCGTCGAGCGGGCAATAGCCGACATCGCGGCGGGTAAGCCCGTCGTCGTCATCGACGACGAGGACCGGGAAAACGAGGGCGATCTCATCTTCGCGGCGGAGAAGGCGACTCCCGAACTCGTCGCGTTCATGGTGCGCTACACCTCCGGCTACCTGTGCGTGCCGCTCGACGGCGCGATCTGCGACCGCCTCAACCTGCTGCCGATGTACGCGGTGAACCAGGACAAGCACGGCACCGCCTACACCGTCACCGTCGACGCCAAGCAGGGGGTGACCACCGGCATCTCGGCCGCCGACCGGGCCACCACCATGCGGCTGCTGGCCGACCCGAACAGCTCCGCCGACGACTTCACCCGGCCCGGGCACGTGGTGCCGCTGCGCGCCAAGGACGGCGGCGTGCTGCGCCGGCCCGGCCACACCGAGGCCGCGGTGGACCTGGCCCGGCTGGCGGGGCTGCAGCCCGCCGGCGCGATCTGCGAGATCGTCAGCCAGAAGGACGAGGGCCAGATGGCCAAGACCGAGGAGCTGCGGGTCTTCGCCGACGACCACGGCCTGGCGATGATCTCCATCGCCGATCTGATCCAGTACCGGCGCCGGCACGAGAAGCACGTGCAGCGGGTCGCCGAGGCGCGCATCCCCACCCGCCACGGCGAGTTCCGCGCCGTCGGTTACACCAGCATCTACGAGGACGTCGAGCACGTCGCGCTGGTCAAGGGCGACATCGCCGGGCCGCACAACGACGGCCACGACGTGCTGGTGCGGGTGCACTCCGAGTGCCTGACCGGCGACGTGTTCGGCTCGCGGCGCTGCGACTGCGGCCCGCAGCTCGACGCGGCGATGGCGATGGTGGCCCGCGAGGGCCGGGGCGTGGTGCTCTACATGCGCGGCCACGAGGGCCGGGGCATCGGCCTGATGCACAAGCTGCAGGCCTACCAGCTGCAGGACGCCGGCGCCGACACCGTCGACGCCAACCTCAAGCTCGGCCTGCCCGCCGACGCCCGCGACTACGGCATCGGCGCACAGATCCTGGTCGACCTCGGGGTGCGCTCGATGCGGCTGCTGACCAACAACCCGGCCAAGCGGGTCGGGCTGGACGGCTACGGATTGCACATCATCGAGCGCGTGCCGCTGCCGGTGCGGGCCAACGCCGAGAACATCCGCTACCTGATGACCAAGCGCGACCGGATGGGGCACGACCTGCAGGGGCTCGACGAGTTCGTCGAGGAGGCGGCCCGGATGGGCGACTACGAGGAGGGCGCCTACCTGCTCGGCGACCGCGCGTCCGGCGACCTGGACCTGGGCGGGGCGCGGTGAGCGGCGCCGGGGCCCCGGACCTGCCGGCGCTGGACGGGACCGGGCTGAAGCTGGCCATCGTCGCGAGCACCTGGCACGACCGCATCTGCACCGCGCTGCTGGACGGGGCGCGTCGGGTGGCCACCGCCGCCGGCATCCCCGAGCCCACCGTGGTGCGGGTGCTCGGCGCCATCGAGATCCCGGTGGTGGCCCAGGAACTCGCCGCGTCCCACGACGCCGTCGTCGCGCTCGGTGTGGTCATCCGCGGTGAGACACCGCATTTCGACTACGTCTGCGACGCGGTCACCCAGGGGCTGACCCGGGTGTCGCTGGACGCCCGCACCCCGGTGGCCAATGGGGTGCTCACCGTGGAGAACGAGGCGCAGGCGATCAACCGGGCCGGGCTGCCGGGCTCCGACGAGGACAAGGGCGCCCAGGCGGCCGCCGCGGCGATCTCGACCGCGCTGACGCTGCGGGAGCTGCGCGGGCGGTCATGAGCGAGCGCCGCTGGGACGTCGAGATCCGGCCGCACCGCACCCCGGTCTACGCCTGGATCATCGCGGTGGTGCTCGCCGCGACCGGGGTGGTGCTCGGGCTGCTGCTGAAGATCCGCTCCACCGGGGTGGTGTTCCAGACCGCCGACCAGATCGCGTTCGGGCTGCTCGGGGTGCTGATGGGGGCGGCGGTACTGTTGCTCACCCGGCCTCGGCTGCGCATCGGCCCGGACGGGTTGCTGGTGCGCAACATCCTGGGCGACAAGCTGATTCCCTGGGACGACGTGGTCGACGTGTGGTTCCCGCCGGGGGCCCGGTGGGCCCGGGTGGAACTGCCCGCCGACGAGTACATCCCGCTGATGGCCATCCAGTCGGTGGACAAGGAACGCGCGATCGAGGCGATGGACCGGGTGCGCGCCGAGCTGGACCGCTACCGGCCCGACATCAGCTCAACCTGAGCGCCATCGTCAGTTCGCCGGGCGGCGCCGGTCCGGTGTCGGTGACCGCGAAGCCCAGCCCCGCGTAGACCCGCCGCGCCCGGTGGTTGTCCTCGGCGACCCGCAGCCGCACCACCGCGGCCCCCTCGGCGCGGGCCCAGTCCACCGCCGCCGCCACCAGCCCCCGGCCCAGCCCGCGCCCGCGGGCGCCGGGGTGCAGCCACAGCGAGTACAGGTAGACCGCCTCCGGGCTCTCCCGGTGCGCCCCGATCAGGCCCACCGCCCGATGGTCGACGAGCGCGGCGAACTGCGCGTGGTGGCGCAACCGCTGCCGCCAGGTGTCGGCGCCGAACCCGGCCTCCTGCCGGTAGTGCGGGTCCTCGACGCCGAGCGCCTCGGCCAGCGCCCGCAGCCGCAGCACGGCGAACACCTGCCAGTCGTCCTCGCCGAGCCGCACCACCCGCACCGCCGGCGCGGTCATGTGATGTCGCCCATCACCAGGCCGCCGCGGCGCGGATCAGCCCCGCCCAGCCAGCCGCCGTCCGGGTCGCGGACGAGTGCGCCCAGCCCGCTGGACTGGTCGGCGAGGTCGACCCGGTGGCCGAGCGCGCGCAGCCCGCGCACCAGCGGGTCGTGCGCGCCGTCGTCGGCGGTGTCGATCGCCGGGTGCTCGCCGCCCACCCGCAGCACCGGGCCGACCCCGCCGCCGAAGTCCACCGCCGACACCGCCTGCTGCGGATCCAGGCCCCAATCCACGATCCCGACAAGGGTTTTCACCACGAACTGGACGATCATCGCGCCGCCCGGGGAGCCCAGCACCGCGTAGAGCGGCCCGCGCCGGCCGGACGGTCCGGAGTCGAACACCAGGGTGGGCGCCATGGTGCTGCGCGGCCGCTTACCGCCCTGCACCCGGTTGGCCACCGCCCGCCCCTCGGCGTCGACCGGGTCGGCGGCGAAGTCGCTGAGCTGGTTGTTCAGCAGGAACCCGTCGACCATGTGGTACGAGCCGAACGGGGCCTCGATGCCGGTGGTCATCGCCGCGGCGTTGCCCCAGCTGTCGACGATGCTGATGTGGCTGGTGCCGTGCTCGGGCACCGGCGGGGCGGCGCCGGCCGGCACCCCGAAGTCGCCCGGCGGGGCGTCGGGCATGGTGTGCCGCTCGGAGATCAGCGCGGACCGCTCGGCCAGATAGCGCGGATCGAGCAGCGCGGCCGGTCCGCCGCCCGGCAGCGGCACGAAGTCGGGGTCGGCGACGTAGCGGTCGCGGTCGGCGTAGGCCAGGCGCTCGGCCTCGGCGATCAGGTGCACGCCCAGCACGCTGGGGCGCCCGCCGTTGCGGTCGACGTCGGCGGGCCCGTGCTCGGCCAGCGCGAAGCGCTCCAGCATGCCCAGCGTCTGGGCCACCGCCAGCCCGCCCGACGACGGCGGCGGCATGCCGCAGACCTGCCTGCCCCGGTAGCCGGTGCACACCGGCTCCCGCTTGATCACCCGGTAGCCGGCCAGGTCCGCCGGCGTCATCCGCCCCGGGGTGCGGGGCCGGCCCGGGTCGGTCACCGCCGCGACGATGTCGGCGGCGATGGCGCCGGTGTAGAACGCGTCCGGGCCGCCGGCCGCGATCGCGCTCAGCGTCCTGGCGTAGGCCGGGTTGGTGACCCGGGTGCCGGCTCTCTTGGGGGTGCCGTCCGGGCCGAAGAAGTACGCCGCGGCCGCCGGGTCGGCGCGCAGCCGGTCGCCGGCCGCGGCGATGGCGGCGGCCAGCCGGGGGCCGATGTCGAAGCCGTTCTCGGCCAGCCGCACCGCCGGGTCGAACAGCTCGCCCCAGTCCCGCACCCCGTGCTCGGCGTGCACCTCGGCCAGCAGCCGCACCGTCCCGGGCACCCCGACCGAACGCCCGGAGGCGGGCGGGTCCGGCCGCGGGGGTGTGCGGTCGGTCGGGGAGATCCAGCGCAGGTAGTTCTCGTCGGCGGCGGCCGGGGCGGTCTCGCGGCCGTCGTAGGCGGCGACCGCGCCGGTGGCGGCGTCGTAGTAGAGCACGAACCCGCCGCCGCCCAGCCCGGAGGACTGCGGCTCGACCAGCCCGAGCACCGCCTCGGCGGCCACCAGGGCGTCGGCCGCGGTGCCGCCGTCGCGCAGGATCCGGCAGGCGGCCTGGGTGGCCAGCGGGTTGGCGGTGACCACCGCGTAGGTGGCGGTGTGCACCGCGGTCATGTCCGTGCGGTACCCGATGGCGCTGTCCGGGCCGGCCCGTGGCGGCCGCGGCACCGGGGTGCCGTTGGACACCGGCTCGCACGGCAGCGGGGGTTCGAGTGCAGGTCGGCGGGGGGTTCCCGCGCATCCGGCCGACAACACGGCGACGACGGCCAGCACCGCGGCCACGACGCGGGCGGAGGGCAGGATCCGCATCGTTCGACCGTAGAACATCGGGTGCGGCGCGGGTGTGATTGCCGCCTCGGGTCGTCCCGGCGGACCGCCGCGGGGCGCGGACTAACCTGGGAGCGTGCCCGACCCATCGACGTACCGACCCGCGCCGGGATCGATACCCGTCGAACCGGGCGTCTACCGATTCCGCGACCCGCACGGCCGGGTCATCTACGTCGGCAAGGCCAAGAGCCTGCGCAGCCGGCTGACCTCCTACTTCGCCGACCTCTCCAGCCTGGCGCCGCGCACCCGGCAGATGGTGACCACCGCCGCCAGCGTCGAGTGGACCGTGGTCAACACCGAGGTCGAGGCGCTGCAGCTGGAGTACAACTGGATCAAGGAGTTCGACCCGCGGTTCAACGTCCGCTACCGCGACGACAAGACCTACCCGGTGCTGGCGGTCACCCTTAACGAGGAGTACCCGCGGCTGATGGTCTACCGCGGGCCGCGCCGCAAGGGGGTGCGCTACTTCGGCCCGTACTCGCACGCCTGGGCCATCCGGGAGACCGTGGACCTGCTCACCCGGGTGTTCCCGGCCCGCACCTGCTCGGCCGGAGTGTTCAAGCGGCACAGCCAGATCGACCGCCCGTGCCTGCTCGGCTACATCGACAAGTGCTCGGCGCCGTGCGTGGGCCGGGTCAGCGCCGAGCAGCACCGGCGCATCGTGCTGGACTTCTGCGACTTCCTGGCCGGCAAGACCGACCGGCTGGTGCGCGACATGGAGCAGCAGATGCACGCCGCGGCGGCCGAACTGGACTTCGAGCGGGCGGCGCGGTTGCGCGACAACATCTCCGCGCTCAAGCGGGCGCTGGAGAAGCAGGCCGTGGTGCTCGGTGACGGCACCGACGCCGACGTGGTGGCGTTCGCCGACGACGAGCTCGAGGCCGCGGTGCAGGTGTTCCACGTGCGCGGTGGACGGGTGCGCGGCCAGCGCGGCTGGATCGTCGAGAAATCCGGGGAGCCGGGCGAATCCGGCCCGGAGCAGCTCGTCGAGCAGTTCCTCACCCAGTTCTACGGGGAGCAGGCCGAACTCGGCACCGCCAGCGACGCCGGCAGCGACGAGACGGTCAAGCCGGTGCCGCGGCAGGTGCTGGTGCCGTGCCTGCCCGACAACGCCGACGAGCTGGCCGAGTGGCTGTCCGGGCTGCGCGGGTCGAAGGTGACGCTGCGGGTGCCGCTGCGCGGCGACAAGAAGGCCCTGGCCGACACCGTCAAGCGCAACGCCGAGGAGGCACTGGCCCAGCACAAGCTCAAGCGGGCCGGCGACTTCACCGCCAGAACCGCTGCGCTGCAGAACATCCAGGAGGCGCTCGGGCTGGCCGACGCGCCGCTGCGGATCGAGTGCGTCGACATCAGTCACGTGCAGGGCACCGATGTGGTGGCCTCGCTGGTGGTGTTCGAGGACGGGTTGCCGCGCAAGTCCGACTACCGGCACTACGCGATCCGCGAGGCCGCCGGGGACGGACGGTCCAACGACGTCGCCTCCATCGCCGAGGTGACCCGGCGGCGGTTCCACCGGCACCTGCACGACATCGCCCACCCCACCGAGCAGGCCCCGGAGGGCCGGTCCCGCCGGTTCGCCTACCCGCCCAACCTCTACGTCGTCGACGGGGGCGCCCCGCAGGTCAACGCCGCCCAGGCGGTGCTCGACGAGCTCGGCGTCACCGACGTGTCGGTGATCGGGCTGGCCAAGCGCCTCGAGGAGATCTGGCTGCCCTACGAACCCGAACCGGTCATCCTGCCGCGCAACAGCGAGGGGCTGTACCTGTTGCAGCGGGTGCGCGACGAGGCGCACCGGTTCGCGATCAGCTACCACCGCAGCAAGCGGTCCAAGCGGATGACCGCCTCGGCGCTGGACTCCATCCGCGGGCTCGGCGAGCAGCGCCGCCGCGCACTGGTGACACACTTCGGGTCGCTGGCGCGGCTGCGGCAGGCCAGCGTCGAGGAGATCTGCGCGGTGCCCGGCATCGGCCCGGCCACCGCCCGGGCGGTGCTGGCGGCGCTCAACCCCGACGCCGGCGGCACCGCGACGGGGGAGCCGGAATCGGCTGCGGCCACCGCGACGATCGGCGAGGATCAGGGCAGGGCAACGGGATGACGGAACACACTGACACCGGGCGGGGCGCGCCGGCGGGTACCGGCGCCGAATCCGAGGTCCGCGGCCGGGACGCGGAGTCGGACATCGACGTCGTCCTGGTCACCGGGCTGTCCGGGGCGGGCCGCAACACCGCCGCGCGGGTGCTCGAGGACCTCGGCTGGTACGTCGCCGACAACCTGCCGCCCGAGCTCATCGCGCGGATGGTGGAGTTCGGCCTGGCCGCCGGCTCCCGCATCACCCGGCTGGCAGTGGTGATGGACGTGCGCTCCCGCGGCTTCACCGGCGACCTCGACGGGGTGCGGGCCGAGCTGGCGACCCGCAACATCACCCCGCGGGTGCTGTTCCTGGACGCCTCCGACGAGGTCCTGGTGCGCCGCTACGAGCAGAACCGGCGCAGCCACCCGCTGCAGGGCCACCAGACCCTGGCCGAGGGCATCGCCGCCGAGCGGGCGCTGCTGGCGCCGGTGCGGGCGGCCGCCGACCTGGTGATCGACACCTCCGAGATGAGCGTGCACGCGCTGCGGGCGGGCATCGAGCGGGCCTTCGGCGGGGACGCGGTGTCGCACACCAGCATCACCGTGGAATCGTTCGGCTACAAGTACGGGCTGCCGATGGACGCCGACACCGTCATGGACGTGCGGTTCCTGCCCAACCCGCACTGGGTGGACGCGCTGCGCCCGCACACCGGCCAGCACCCGGCGGTGCGCGACTACGTGCTCGGCCAGCCCGGCGCGGCGGAGTTCCTGGACACCTACCACCGGCTGCTCGGGCTGGTCATCGACGGCTATCGCCGGGAGGGGAAGCGATACATGACCGTTGCGATCGGATGCACCGGCGGCAAGCACCGCAGCGTGGCGATCGCCGAGGCGCTGGCCGCCCGACTGGCGGGCGACCCGGATCTGACGGTGCACGTGCTGCACCGGGATCTGGGGCGCGAGTGAGCGGCGCCGCGACGGCCGGGGAGGACCGGTGAGCCCGCGTATCGTCGCCCTCGGCGGCGGCCACGGCCTGTACGCGACGCTGTCGGCGGCCCGCCGGCTCACCCCGCACGTCACCGCGGTGGTCACCGTCGCCGACGACGGCGGCTCGTCCGGCCGGCTGCGCGCCGAGCTCGGCGTGATCCCACCCGGCGACCTGCGAATGGCGTTGGCGGCGTTGGCTTCCGACAGCCCGCACGGTCGGCTGTGGGCGACCATCATCCAGCACCGGTTCGGCGGCGACGGCGCGCTGGCCGGGCACCCGATCGGCAACCTGATGCTGGCCGGGCTCAACGAGGTGCTCGCCGACCCGGTGGCCGCGCTCGACGAGCTGGGCCGCATCCTCGGAGTCAAGGGCCGGGTGCTGCCGATGTGCCCGGTGGCGCTGCAGATCGAGGCCGACGTGGCCGGCCTGGAGGCCGATCCCCGGCTGTGCCGGGTGATCCGCGGCCAGGTGGCCGTGGCCACCACCGTGGGCAAGGTGCGGCGGGTGCGGCTGCGGCCGGGCGACCCGCCGGCCACGCCGCAGGCCGTGGACGCGATCATGGCCGCCGACCTGGTGGTGCTCGGGCCGGGCTCGTGGTTCACCAGCGTCATCCCGCACCTGCTGGTGCCGGAGCTGGCCGCCGCGCTCAAGCGGACCCCGGCCCGCCGGGCCCTGGTGCTCAACCTGGTGGCCGAGCCGGGGGAGACGGCCGGGTTCTCGGTGGAGCGGCACATCCACGTGCTGGCCCAGCACGCCCCGGACTTCACCGTGCACGAGATCATCGTCGACGCCGGGCGGGTGCCGTCGGAGCGGGAGCGCGAGCAGCTGGTGCGCACCGCGGGCATCCTGAACGCGCGGGTTCGGTTCGCCGACGTGTCCCAGCCTGGTACACCTTTACATGACCCGGCGAAGCTGGCCGCGGCACTGGAACAGGTCCGGCTGGGGGCGGTCTCCCCGGACGCGACGCTGCAGGCGCCGACCGTGCCCGAGCCGACAGTGAATGGGCCGACCGTGAACGGACCGAGAGGTGACGACCCGTGGCGATGACAGCCGAGGTCAAGGACGAACTGAGCCGGCTGGTGGTGACTTCGGTGAGTGCGCGGCGTGCCGAGGTGGCGTCGCTGCTGCGGTTCGCCGGGGGTCTGCACATCGTGGGCGGCCGGGTCGTGGTGGAGGCCGAGGTCGACCTCGGCAGCATCGCGCGCCGGCTGCGCAAGGAGATCTACGACCTGTACGGCTACAACGCGGTGGTGCAGGTGCTGTCGGCCGGCGGCATCCGCAAGCAGACCCGCTACATCGTCCGGGTCACCAAGGACGGTGAGGCGCTGGCGCGGCAGACCGGGCTGCTGGACATGCGCGGCCGCCCGGTGCGCGGGCTGCCCGCCCACATCGTCGGCGGCAGCATCGCCGACGCCGAAGCCGCCTGGCGCGGCGCGTTTCTGGCGCACGGCTCGCTGACCGAGCCGGGCCGTTCCTCGGCGCTGGAGGTCAGCTGCCCGGGCCCGGAGGCCGCGCTGGCGCTGGTCGGGGCGGCGCGCCGGCTCGGGGTGACCGCCAAGGCCCGGGAGGTGCGCGGCAGCGACCGGGTGGTGGTGCGCGACGGCGACGCCATCGGGGCGCTGCTGACCCGGATGGGCGCCCAGGACACCCGGCTGACCTGGGAGGAACGCCGGATGCGCCGCGAGGTGCGGGCCACCGCCAACCGGCTGGCCAACTTCGACGACGCCAACCTGCGCCGTTCGGCGCGGGCCGCGGTGGCCGCCGCCGCCCGGGTGGAGCGGGCGCTGGAGATCCTCGGCGACGAGGTGCCCGAGCACTTGGCCGCCGCGGGCCGGCTGCGCATCGAGCACCGGCAGGCCTCGCTGGAGGAGCTGGGCCGGCTGGCAGACCCGCCGATGACCAAAGACGCTGTGGCGGGCCGGATCCGGCGGCTGCTGTCGATGGCCGACCGGCGGGCCAAGCAGCTCGGCATCCCGGACACCGAGTCCGCGGTCACCCCGGAACTGCTCGAGGAGGCCTGACCGCTCAGGCCGCCGCGGCCGCCGGGTGCCCGAGCGGGTTGGCCTCCGGGTTGGCGGCGAGCTCTTCGAGCACGATCGCCCACACCTGCGGGCTCACCACCGCGTTGAGGTGGCCGAGCACCAGCCCCGGGAACCGTTGCTGCAGCACGATGTTGCGCACGTTCTCGCCGTGCAGCGCGTGGACGTGGTACGGCGTGGCCACTTCGTCGTGCACGGTGAGGATGTTGGTGTAGCGCACCCCCGGTCGGGTGTCGCCGCCGGCGTAGGCCTCGTCGAGGAACGGTGCGCTCCAGGCCTGCTGGTAGATGGCCGGGGCGAGCGCCGTCGTCAGCCCGATGAGCACCTCGCGCAGCACCGGTACCGAGAGCAGCACCGGAATCAGGCCGTTGAAGTCGGTGCCGTGGTTGCCCGGCACGATGCCGATCACCTGGGACACCTTCTCCGCCCCGCCGAGGTGGTTGATGTAGTACACCGGCAGGATGCCGCCGCCCTGGGAGTGGCCGATCAGGATGACCTTCTCCGCGCCGGTCTCGGCGAGCACCCGGTCCACCTCGGCGGCGAGTTCCTGGGCCGAGAGCCGGATGTCGCCGATGGACTGCAGCGGGAAGTTCGGGTCGTCGGTGACGTTGCCGTAGTTGAACGTGTAGACCTTGTAGCCCGCGTTGGCCAGCACCGGCGCCCCGACCGACCAGTCGATGCCCTGGGTGAGCACGGTCGAGTTGAGCAGGATGACCGGCAGCGGGTGTTCCGGGGTGACGGTGATGTCCGGGTCGTTGGCGCCGGCCGGGGGCCGGGCCGGGGCGAACAGCGCTGCCACGTCGAGGATGCCGAAGTTGACGCTGAACGGGGCGGCCGGGATGTCGAACGCCGGTGCGCCGACGATGATCCGGCCGACCGCGGCGGCGGCGTTGGCCACCGACATGGCCAGCAGGTAGGGCACCCCGAACAGGGTGTCCGGGCCGAAGGCGTGCGCCACCGCGGCGGCCACCCCGTGCACCGCGGAGACCACGATGGTGCCGACGTCGGCGATGCCGCCGGTCAGCTGCAGCCCGAGATCGGTCGGCGGCAGCGGCGGTTCGTCGGCCGCCGCGGCCGGCGTGACGGCGGCCGTGCGCAGCCCCGCCCGGGCTTCGGCGTGGGCCGGCCGGTCCGGCTGCGGAACGGACCGGGCCGCCCCGAGCCCGATCTGACCGGTCCCGATCTGCCCGGTCCCGATCATCGGGGCCGGTGTGGCGGCGCGGCGTGCGGCGGCCGGCCCGGGGGCGGGCCGTGGCTCGCGGCTCGTCACCGGACCGTCCGCGCCGGCCGGGAGGTCGTCGCCGGGGACGGGTACGGGGTCGGGCTCACCGTCGGCCACGCCGGGGTCGGGCCCCGCGGCCGCGGTGTCAGGGTCGGGACCCGAACCCGTCGTGTCGAGGTCGAGCCCCTCGCGAACGATCTCGTCGGGGTCCGGGACGTCCGGATCCGGCCCGGCACCGCGATCCCCGGCGGCGTCGGCCGGCCGGCGCTCGGGGGTGGCCCGCCCGGCGGAGGTCGGCCCCTGATCCGTGGCCGGGCCGGCGTCGTCCGGTTCGGCGGCGTCGGAGCGGGTCGCCGGCTCGGCGCTCACCGCCGGGCCGGTGTCGGCCGGGCCGTCGTCGGCCTGGGCGGTCCCGGCGCCCAGCCCGAGCCCGGCCCACACCGCCAGCACCGCCGCCGCCGTGGCCAACCCCGGCCACGGATTTGCCTTGTCCGAACCGGCCGCCGCCCCGCCAAGTCGCACCGCAGTCCGTCCTCCTGTGTCACTTCGGGTTTCGAGCATTCAAACCCAGGACCGGCTGCCGTGTTTGCTGTTTGGGGTGATTGCCGGTGCGCGACGGCGGGGCAGCGCGACCGGTGCCGGTAGGCCAACCACCTGCGCACCGGGGAGATACCGCCCACTAGGCTGGCTCTCGAGCAGTTCATCGGCAGAAATCACAGACGGGAGACAGACGTGACGATCCGGGTAGGCGTGAACGGCTTCGGCCGTATCGGGCGCAACTTCTTCCGGGCGCTGGCCGCGCAGAAGGCGGAGGGCAAGGCCGCCGACATCGAGATCGTGGCGGTCAACGACCTGACCGACAACGCCACCCTGGCGCACCTGCTGAAGTTCGACTCCATCCTGGGCCGTTTCCCGGAGGACGTCACCCTCGAGGGCGAGGACACCATCGTCGTCGGCTCCACCAAGATCAAGGCGCTGTCCATCAAGGAGGGCCCGGCCGCCCTGCCGTGGGGTGACCTCGGGGTGGACATCGTCGTCGAGTCGACCGGCATCTTCACCGACGGCGCCAAGGCCAAGGGCCACCTCGACGCCGGCGCGAAGAAGGTCATCATCTCCGCGCCCGCCAAGAACGAGGACCTGACCGTCGTGCTCGGCGTCAACGACAACAAGTACGACGGCAGCCAGAACATCATCTCCAACGCCTCGTGCACCACGAACTGCCTGGCGCCGCTGGCCAAGGTGCTGCACGACGAGTTCGGCATCGTCAAGGGCCTGATGACCACCGTGCACGCCTACACCCAGGACCAGAACCTGCAGGACGGCCCGCACAAGGACCTGCGCCGGGCCCGCGCGGCGGCGATCAACATCGTGCCGACCTCGACCGGTGCGGCCAAGGCCATCGGCCTGGTGCTGCCGGAGCTCAACGGCAAGCTCGACGGGTACGCGCTGCGCGTGCCGATCCCGACCGGTTCGGTCACCGACCTGACCGCCGAGCTGGCCAAGTCGGCCTCGATCGACGAGATCAACGCCGCCTTCAAGGCCGCCGCCGAGGGCCCGCTGAAGGGGATCCTGAAGTACTACGACGCCCCGATCGTCTCCAGCGACATCGTCACCGACCCGCACAGCTCGCTCTACGACGCCGGCCTGACCAAGGTCATCGACAACCAGGTCAAGGTGGTGTCCTGGTACGACAACGAGTGGGGGTACTCGAACCGTCTGGTGGACCTGGTCGGCCTGGTCGGCAAGTCGCTGTAGGGATCATGACCGTCAAGACGCTCGACGACCTTCTGGCCGAAGGGGTTTCGGGTCGGGGCGTGCTGGTGCGCTCCGACCTGAACGTCCCGCTCGACGACAACGGGGTCATCACCGACCCGGGCCGGATCATCGCGTCGGTGCCCACTCTCAAGGCGCTGGCCGAGGCCGGCGCCAAGGTGGTGGTCACCGCGCACCTGGGCCGGCCCAAGGGCGGCCCGGACCCGAAGTACTCGCTGGCGCCGGTGGCCGCCGCGCTCGGCGAGCGGCTGGGCCGGCACGTGCAGCTCGCCGGTGACGTGGTCGGCGCCGACGCGCTGGCCCGTGCCGAGGGGCTGACCGACGGCGACGTGCTGCTGCTGGAGAACATCCGCTTCGACCCGCGGGAGACCAGCAAGGACGATGCCGAGCGGCAGGCCCTGGCCCGCGCGCTGGTCGAACTCGTCGGCGAGGACGGCGCGTTCGTCTCCGACGGCTTCGGGGTGGTGCACCGCAAGCAGGCCTCGGTCTACGACGTGGCCAAGCTGCTGCCGCACTACGCCGGCACGCTGGTCGCCGCCGAGGTCAAGGTGCTCGCGCAGCTCACCGAGTCCTCGGAGCGGCCGTACGCGGTGGTGCTCGGCGGGTCGAAGGTCTCCGACAAGCTCGCCGTCATCGAGCAGCTGGCCCAGAAGGCCGACAGCCTGCTCATCGGCGGCGGCATGTGCTTCACCTTCCTTGCCTCGCAAGGGATCTCGGTGGGCAAGTCGCTGGTTCAGCCGGAGATGATCGACACCTGCCGGCAGCTGCTGGAGACCTACGCCGACGTCATCCACGTCCCGGTCGACATCGTGGTCGCGCCGGAGTTCGCCGCCGACGCCCCGGCCGAGGTGGTGCCCGCCGACCGGATCCCCGAGGACAAGATGGGGCTCGACGTCGGGCCGGGCACCGTCGAGCGGTTCGCCGCGCTGCTGTCCAACGCCAGGACCATCTTCTGGAACGGCCCGATGGGCGTGTTCGAGTTCCCGGCGTTCGCCGCCGGCACCAAGGGCGTCGCCGAGGCGATCATCGCCGCCACCGGCAAGGGCGCGTTCAGCGTCGTCGGCGGCGGCGACTCGGCCGCGGCGGTGCGCCAGCTCGGCCTGCCGGAGGACGGCTTCACCCACATCTCCACCGGCGGCGGCGCATCGCTGGAGTACCTGGAGGGCAAGACGCTGCCCGGGCTGGAGGTGCTGGAATCGTGAGCCGCAAACCGCTCATCGCCGGCAACTGGAAGATGAACCTCAACCACTTCGAGGCCATCGCCCTGGTGCAGAAGATCGCCTTCGCCCTGCCGGAGAAGTACTTCGACAAGGTCGACGTCGCGGTCATCCCGCCGTTCACGGATCTGCGCAGCGTGCAGACCCTGGTCGACGGGGACAAGCTGCTGCTCACCTACGGGGCGCAGGACCTGTCCCAGCACGACTCGGGCGCCTACACCGGCGAGATCAGCGGGGCCTTCCTGGCCAAGCTGGGCTGCACCTGGGTGATCGTCGGGCACTCCGAGCGGCGCACCTACCACCACGAGGACAACGCGCTGGTGGCCGCCAAGGCCAAGGCCGCGTTCCGGCACGGGCTCATCCCGATCATCTGCATCGGCGAGCCGCTGGAGGTGCGCGAGGCCGGCAACCACGTCGCCTACAACGTGGAGATGCTGCGCGGCTCGCTGGAGGGCCTGACCGCCGAACAGATCGGCCGGGCCGTCATCGCCTACGAGCCGGTCTGGGCGATCGGCACCGGCCGGGTGGCCGGGCCCGCCGACGCCCAGGAGGTCTGCCAGGCCGTCCGCGCCGAACTGGCGGCGCTGACCTCGGCGGAGACCGCCGCCGGGGTGCGCATCCTCTACGGCGGGTCGGTCAACGCCAAGAACGTCGGCGAGATCGTGGCCCAGCCCGATGTCGACGGCGCGCTGGTCGGCGGGGCCTCCCTGGACGGTGAGCAGTTCGCCACCCTCTCGGCGATCGCGGCCGGCGGGCCGCTGCCGTGACCGGCCGGACGGGTCGGGTAGGGTAGCGCCCATGGAATTGGCTCTGCAGATCCTCCTGGTGGTCACCAGCATCCTGGTGATCCTGCTGGTGCTGCTGCACCGCGCCAAGGGCGGCGGCCTGTCGACGCTGTTCGGCGGCGGTGTGCAGTCGAGCCTTTCCGGATCGACCGTGGTCGAGAAGAACCTCGACCGGCTGACCCTGTTCATCACCGGCATCTGGCTGGTGGCGATCATCGGCATCGGCCTGCTCATCAAGTACTCCTGAGCCGCACGGCTCGACGGACCGGCCGGGTCACCCGCGTGGTGACCCGGCCGGTCCCGTCTGCGGGGCCGGTCCGCCGGCGCTGCGTACCGGCCGGTGCGCCCCGATACTGGGGGCATGGCCGACCCCGCAGAATCCCTCGCCCCGATCGGCGCGGTCACCCGCACCCGGGTGGGCCGCGAGGCCACCGAACCGATGCGCGAGGACATCCGGCTGCTCGGCGCCATCCTCGGTGACACCATCCGCGAACAGCACGGCGAGCGGATCTTCGACCTCGTCGAACAGGCCCGGGTGGCGTCGTTCAAGGTGCGCCGCTCCGAACTCGACCGTGCCGAGCTGGCCGAACGGTTCCGCGGCATCGACGTGCACGAGGCCATCCCGGTCATCCGGGCGTTCACCCACTTCGCGCTGCTGGCCAACGTCGCCGAGGACATCCACCGGGAGCGCCGCCGGGCCGTGCACCGGGCCGCCGGCGAACCGCCGCCGGACTCCACCCTGGCCGCCACCTACCGCAAGCTCGACGCCGCCGGGCTGGACGCCGACACCGTGGCGCGGGCCCTGGCCGGGGCGCTGGTCGCGCCGGTGATCACCGCGCACCCCACCGAGACCCGGCGCCGCACCGTGTTCGAGACCCAGCACCGCATCACCGAACTGCTGCGGTTGCGGCTGCACGGCCACACCGAGACCCTCGACGGCCGCGACATCGAGCGCGAGCTACGCCGCCACATCCTCACGCTGTGGCAGACCGCGCTGATCCGGCTGTCGCGGCTGCAGATCTCCGACGAGATCGAGACCGGGCTGCGCTACTACCAGGCGGCGTTCCTGGAGGTCGTCCCGAAGCTCAACGCCGAGGTGCGGGCCGCGCTGCGGGCCCGCTGGCCGGGAACCGACCTGCTGGCCGAACCGATCGTGCGGCCGGGCAGCTGGATCGGCGGCGACCGGGACGGCAACCCCTACGTCACCGCCGCGGTGGTCCGCCGGGCCGCCTCGAGCGCGGCCGCCACCGCGCTGCGCCACTACCTGACCGAGCTCGCCGAGCTGGAGCGCGAACTGTCCATGTCGGCGCGGCTGGTCCCGGTCAGCGACGCGCTGGCCGGCCTCGCCGCCGGCTGCGACGACCCGGCCCGCGCCGACGAGCCGTACCGGCGGGCACTGCGGGTGATCCGGGCCCGGCTCACCGCCACCGCCGACGACATCCTGGACCAGCGGCCCGAACCCGGGCTCGACCTCGGACTGCCGCGCTACCGGGAGCCGGGCGAGCTGCTGGCCGACCTCGATGTCGTCGACGCCTCGCTGCGTGCCCACGGTGCCGCCGTGCTCGCCGACGACCGGCTGGGCCGGCTGCGGGAAGCGGTGCGCTGCTTCGGATTCCACCTGTGCGGGCTGGACCTGCGGCAGAACTCCGAGGTGCACGAGACGGTGGTGGCCGAGCTGCTGGCCTGGGCCGGGGTGCACCCGGACTACCGCCGCCTCGACGAGCCGGAGCGGGTGCGGCTCCTGGCCGCCGAGCTGGCCACCCGCAGGCCGCTCACCCGGCCCGGGGCGGCGCTGTCGGAGTTGGCCCGCTCCGAGCTCGACATCCTGGCCGCGGCCGCCGACGCCGTCGCGGTCTACGGGCAGGCGGCGATCCCGAACTACATCATCTCGATGTGCGAGTCGGTCTCCGACCTGCTCGAGGCGGCGGTGCTGCTCAAGGAGGCCGGGCTGCTCGACCTCACCGAACCGCGCTGCCCGGTCGGCATCGTGCCGCTCTTCGAGACCATCGACGACCTGCAGCGCGGCGCGGACATCCTGCGCGCCGCCCTGGCCGAACCGGTCTACCGGCGCCTGGTGGCCGCCCGCGGCGACCACCAGGAGGTGATGCTCGGCTACTCCGACTCCAACAAGGACGGCGGGTACCTGGCCGCGAACTGGGCGCTGTACCGGGCCGAGCTGGCGCTGGTGGAGACCGCCCGGCAGACCGGGATCCGGCTGCGGTTCTTCCACGGCCGCGGCGGCACCGTCGGCCGCGGCGGCGGGCCGAGCTACAACGCGATCCTGGCCCAGCCGCCCGGCGCGGTGAACGGGGCGCTGCGGCTGACCGAACAGGGCGAGGTGATCGCCGCCAAGTACGCCGAACCGCGGCTGGCCTACCGCAACCTCGAGGCGCTGGTCGCCGCCACCCTGGAGGCCACCCTGCTCGACGTGGAGGGCCTCGGCGACGACGCCGAGTCGGCCTACCGGGTGCTCGACGAGCTGGCCGCCCGCGCCGAGCGCGCCTACCGCGAACTCGTGCACGAGACACCGGGATTCGTCGACTACTTCACCGCCTCCACCCCGGTCGGCGAGATCGGGGCGCTCAACATCGGCAGCCGGCCGGTGTCGCGGAAACCCACCACGTCGATCGCCGACCTGCGGGCCATCCCGTGGGTGCTGGCCTGGAGCCAGTGCCGGGTGATGCTGCCCGGCTGGTACGGGGTGGGCAGCGCGATCGAGTCCTGGATCGGCGAGGACGGGTCGCGGCTGGCGGTGCTGCAGGACCTGTACCGGCGCTGGCCGTTCTTCACCACCGTGCTGTCGAACATGGCGCAGGTGTTGGCCAAGGCCGACATGGGCCTGGCCGCCCGGTACGCCGAACTGGTGCCCGACGCGGCCCTGCGGCGGCGGGTGTTCGGCATGATCACCGCGGAGTACGGCCGCACCCTGCGGATGCACCGGCTGGTCACCGGCCACGACCTGCTCGCCGACAACCCGGCGCTGGCCCGGTCGGTGTTCAACCGGTTCCCGTACCTCGAGCCGCTGAACCACCTGCAGGTGGAGCTGCTGCGCCGCTACCGCGCCGGCGAGACCGACGAGCTGGTGCGCCGCGGCATCCTGCTCACCATGAGCGGGCTGGCCTCCGCGTTGCGCAACAGCGGCTGAGCACGCCCGGGCCCACGAACGTGAGCGGGCGTGCGGGAATTCGCGTGGATTTCGCGCACCCGCTCACGTTCACGCCTGGGAGCGGCGGGGCAGCAGCGCCCTGACCACCCCGCGCACCGCGGTCTCGGTGGCGGTCAGCGGTGTCAGCGCGGTCTCGCCGATGCCGACGAGCCGCTCCACCCGGGTGACCACGCCCTCCATCCGCTCCACCACGGCGTGCAGCCGCGGCGCCAGCTCGTTGATGCGGGCCAGGGTGGCGTCGAAGACCTCCAGGGTCTGCTCGAAATGTGCCAGGGTGCCGTTCATCCCGGACATCGTGCGGTCGATGCCGGCCAGCGCCTCGTTCATCCCGGACAGGATGTCCTCGAGCTGCTCGACGGTCAGGTCGGCGTTCAGCGCGGCCTGGGCGAGCTTCTGGATGCGCTCCCGGCCCGTGCGCGTCCCGGCCCTGTCGGCACCCCGGTCAGCCATGCGGCCATTATGACCCCTCCGACCGAGATCACCGGGTTAGAGCCGGCTGGCCGCCTCCGCGTCCAGGAACCACACCGTGGCCTCCCGGCCCACCGCACCGGCGGCCGGCACATCGTCCGCGGCGGCCCCACCGATCGCGGCGGCCACCGCGTCGGCCTTGGCGGCCCCGCCGACCACCAGCCACACCTGCCGGGACCGGGTCACCGCGGGCAGGGTCAGGGTGATCCGCCGCGGCGGCGGCTTGGGCGAGTCGGTGACCGGCACCACCAACCGCTGCCGCTCGCGCACCGCGGCGGTGTGCGGGAACAGCGAGTTGACGTGTCCCTCACCGCCCATGCCGAGCAGGTGCACGTCGAACACCGGCGCGGGCTCGCCGGGCTCGGCGAACCGGCCGAGCAACCGCTGGTAGGCGGCGGCGGCCGCCTCGATGTCGTCGCCGAACTCGCCGTCGCTGGCCGCCATCGGGTGCACGTTGGCGGCCGGGACGTCCACCCGGTCCAGCAGCGCCTCGCGAGCCTGCTTGAAATTGCGTTCGTCGTCGTCGGCGGGCACGAACCGCTCGTCCCCCCAGAACAGATGCACCCGGCCCCAGTCGATCTCGCCGGCGCGCTCGGCCACCCGGCGCAGCAGCGCAATACCGCTGCCGCCGCCGGTGAGCACCACCAGCGCCCGGCCGCGGGCGGCGACCGCGTCGTTGATCGCCGACACCAACCGGTCGCCGGCCGCGGTGGCCAGCGCGGTGGCGTCGGGGAAGGTCTCGACGACCGTCGTCATACGTACTCCACCCTGTCGATGCCCTGCAGCGCCTCGTGGTAGATCTCGTCCGGATCCAGCCGACGCAGATCCTCGGCCAGACACTCCCGGGTTCCCCGGCGCGCCAACGGAATCAGCGCATCCGGCCGGCCGGTGCGGCGCAACGTCGCGGTGACCCCGTCCTGCGGCCGGCTCAGCCTGATCGTCCGGCCGGGCTGCACCAGCTCCACCTGCAGCGGGCCCACCGCGCGGCGCACCGGGCAGTCCAGCCGCACCGCCAGCCACCCGGCCAGCAGGTCCAGCGCCGGCTCCTCCTGCAGCCCGCTCACCAGCACGGCCGAAACCGGTTCGTACGGCGGCTGATCCAGCGCGGCGGCCAGCAGCGCCCGCCAGTAGGTGATCCGGCTCCAGGCCAGGTCGGTGTCGCCCGGTGTGTAGCCGTGCAGCCGGCCGCGGATGGTGGCCAGCGGATCCGGCGCCCCGGTGGCGTCGGTGATGCGGCGCACCGCGAGCCGGCCGATCGGGTCCTGCGCAGGCACGGCCGGGGCGGTGCCGGGCCACCACACCACGACCGGGGTGTCGGGCAGCAGAAACGGCAGCACCACCGCGGCGGCGTGGTCGGCCAGCGGGCCGGAGATGCGCAGCACCACCACCTCGCCGGCCCCGGCGTCGCCGCCGACGCGCAGCTGCCCGTCCAGCCGGGCGGTGGGTGCGCCGGCGTCGGCCGGCACCACCACGACGATCCGGCTGGGGTGCTCGCGGCCGGCCGAGACGGCCGCGTCGAGGGCCTCCTCGAACCCGTCGGGACCATCGGCGACGATCACCAGCGTGAGCACCCGGCCCAGGGTGACCGCGCCGCCCTCCTCGCGCAGCCGGGTGATGCGCTTGCTGATCTCGGTGGTGGTGGTGTCGGGCAGATCGACGATCACGGCCGCCGCCATTCCCGCCCGGAACGGCGCAGCATCTCGAACGCCGACGACGGGCCCCAGGTGCCCGCCTCGTACGGTTCCGGCCGCCCGCCCGACGCCCAGTACTCCAGCACCGGATCCAGGATCCGCCAGGACAGCTCGACCTCGGCGTTGACCGGGAACAGCGACGGCTCGCCGAGCAGGACGTCCAGGATCAACCGCTCGTAGGCCTCGGGGGAGTCCTCGGCGAACGCCGAGCCGTAGGAGAAGTCCATGTTGACGTCGCGGACCTCCATCGCACTGCCGGGCACCTTGGAGCCGAACCGCAGCGTGATGCCCTCGTCCGGCTGGATCCGGATCACCAGCGCGTTGGCGCCCAGTTCGGCGGTCATGGTCGCGTCGAACGGCAGGTGCGGCGCCCGCTTGAACACCAGCGCGATCTCGGTCACCCGGCGGCCCAGGCGTTTTCCGGTGCGCAGGTAGAACGGCACACCGGCCCAGCGGCGGGTGTCGACCTCCAGGGTGATGGCCGCGAAGGTCTCGGTGGTGGAGTCGGGGGAGAATCCCTCCTCGTCGAGCAGGCCGACCACCTGCCGGCCGCCCTGCCAGCCGGCGGTGTACTGGCCGCGGGCGGTGGTCTGCGACAGCGGCTGGGCCAGCCGGGTGGCCGAGAGCACCTTGATCTTCTCGGCCTGCAGCTCGGCCGGGCTGAAGTTGACCGGCTCCTCCATGGCGGTCAGCGCCAGCAGCTGCAGCAGGTGGTTCTGGATGACGTCGCGGGCCGCGCCGATGCCGTCGTAGTAGCCGGCCCGCCCGCCCAGGCCGATGTCCTCGGCCATGGTGATCTGCACGTGGTCGACGTAGTGGGCGTTCCACACCGGCTCGAACAGTTCGTTGGCGAACCGCAGCGCCAGGATGTTCTGGACGGTCTCCTTGCCGAGGTAGTGGTCGATGCGGAACACCGACTCCTCCGGGAACACCCGGTTGACCACCCGGTTCAGCTCGATCGCGCTGGCCAGGTCGTGGCCGAACGGCTTCTCGATCACCACCCGGCTCCACCGGCCCTCCTGGCGCCGGGCTAGCCCGGTGCGGTGCAGCTGCTCGCACACCACCGGGAACGCGTCCGGCGGGACCGACAGGTAGAAGGCGTGGTTACCGCCGGTGCCGCGTTCGACGTCGAGCCGGGCCAGGGTGTCGGCCAGCCGTTCGAACGCCGCGTCGTCGTCGAAGCTGCCCTGCACGAACCGCAGCCCCTCGGCGAGCCGGTCCCACACCTCCTGGCGGAACGGGGTGCGCGAGTGCGCACGCACGGCGTCGTAGACGATCTGCCCGAAATCCTCGTCGGCCCAGTCCCTGCGGGCGAACCCGACCAGTGAGAACGCGGCGGGCAGCAGCCCCCGGTTGGCCAGGTCGTAGATCGCCGGCATCAGCTTGCGGCGGGACAGGTCCCCGGTGACCCCGAAGATCACCATCCCGCACGGCCCGGCGATGCGCGGCATGCGCCGGTCGCGGGGGTCGCGCAGCGGATTGCGCCACCCGGCCGGGGCCGGGGCGATCAGCCCGGGTACGGGATGGTCGCCCGCCCCGGCGGCTCCGGGTGCGCCGTCGGCGGTCATTTCGCGGCGGCGAGCTGCTTTCCGGTGGCGTCGAGCAACTCCGCCCAGGACGCCTCGAACTTGGCCACGCCCTCGTCCTCGAGGACGGCGAACACGTCGTCGAGATCGACGCCCAGCGCGGTGAGCCGGTCGAAGACCTGCTGGGACTCGGCGGCCCGGCCGGTGACGGTGTCGCCGGTGATCACCCCGTGGTCGGCCACCGCCTCCAGCGTTTTCTCCGGCAGGGTGTTGACCGTGTTGGGGGCGACCAGCTCGGTGACGTAGAGGGTGTCCGGGTAGGCCGGGTTCTTCACCCCGGTCGACGCCCACAACGGCCGCTGCACCCGGGCCCCGTCGGCCCGCAGCGCCGCGAAGCGCGCACCGCCCTCGAACACCTCCTGGTAGGCCGCGTAGGCCAGCCGGGCGTTGGCCAGGCCGGCCTTGCCGCGCAGCTCCAGCGCCTCGGGGGTGCCGATGCGCTCCAGCCGGTTGTCGATCTCGGTGTCCACCCGGGACACGAAGAACGACGCCACCGAGTGCAGGTCGGACAGGTTGTGGCCGGCCTGCCGGGCGGCCTCCAGGCCGGCCAGGTAGGCGTCCATCACCTCGCGGTAGCGCTGTACCGAGAAGATCAGCGTGACGTTCACCGACACGCCCTCGGCCAGCACCGCGGTGATCGCCGGCAGCCCGGCCCGGGTGGCCGGGATCTTGATCAGCAGGTTGGGCCGGTCGACGATCTTCCACAGCTCGATGGCCTGCAGGATGGTGCGGTCGGTGTCGTGCGCCAGCCGCGGGTCCACCTCGATGGACACCCGGCCGTCGACCCCGTCGGAGGCCTCCCACTGCGGCCGCAGCACGTCGCAGGCCTCCCGCACGTCGTCGGTGGTGACGGTGCGGATGGCGGCGTCGACGTCGGCGCCGCGCTCGGCCAGCTCGGCGATCTGTGCGTCGTAGCTGGTGCCGCCCGACAGGGCGGCCTGGAAGATCGTCGGGTTCGTGGTGACACCCACCACACACCGGGTGTCGATCAGCTGCTGCAGGTTGCCGCTGCGCAGCCGCTCGCGGGAGAGGTCGTCGAGCCAGACGGACACCCCCGCCGCGGACAGCGCCGCGAGGTTCGCGTTCTGGGCCATCGTGGTCGCCTTTCGGTCGTGTCGCCCCGATCGATCAGTTGTTGAGGGTCCGCTCCGCGGCCGCGACGACGGCTTCCGGGGTGAAGCCGTACTCGCGGAACAGGGTCTTGTAGTCGGCCGACTCGCCGAAGTGCTCGATGGAGACGACCTCGCCGGTGTCACCGACCAGCTTGTGCCAACTCTGGGCGATCCCGGCCTCGACCGCCACCCGGGCCGACACCGCCGGCGGCAGCACCCGGTCGCGGTACTCGACCGGCTGGGCCTCGAACCACTCCACACAGGGCATCGACACGACGCGGGCCACCACGCCCTGCTCGGCGAGGATCCGCTGCGCGGCCACGCACAGCTGCAGCTCCGAGCCGGTGCCGATGAGCACCACGTCCGGGGTCTCGTCGGTGTCACCGCCGAGCACGTACCCGCCGCGGGCCACCCCCTCGCGGCTGGTGCCCTCCAGCACGGGCACGCCCTGGCGGGTCAGGCACAGCGCGACCGGGCCGCTGCGGGCGCCGCGGCGCAGCACGGTGTGCCAGGCGTAGGCGGTCTCGTTGGCGTCGGCCGGGCGCACCACCGACAGGTTGGGGATGGCGCGCAGCGCGGCGAGGTGCTCGATCGGCTGGTGGGTCGGGCCGTCCTCGCCGAGGCCGATGGAGTCGTGGGTCCAGACGTAGATCGGGTCGATGTCCATCAGCGCGGCGAGCCGCACCGCGGGCCGCATGTAGTCGGAGAACTGCAGGAAGGTGCCGCCGTAGGCGCGGGTCGGGCCGTGCAGCACGATGCCGTTGAGGATCGCGCCCATGGCGTGCTCGCGCACCCCGAAGTGCAGCGTGCGCCCGTACGGGTGGGCGGTGTACTCCTTGGTCGAGATCGACTCCGGCCCGAACGAGGTCGCGCCCTTGATCGTGGTGTTGTTCGAGCCGGCCAGGTCCGCCGAGCCGCCCCACAGTTCGGGCAGCTTCGGGCCGACGGCCGACAGCACCGCGCCGGAGGCCGACCGGGTGGCCACCTCCTTGGCGCCCGGCTCCCAGGTGGGCAGGTCGGCGTCCCAGCCCTCGGGCAGTTCGCCGGCGGTAAGCCGGTCCAGCAGCCGCTTGCGCTCCGGCTCGCGCTGCGCCCACGCGTCGAAGTCGGCCTGCCAGGCGCGGTGCGCGGCACGGCCGCGCTCGACGAGCTTGCGGGTGTGCGCGATGACCTCGTCGCGCACCTCGAAGGTCTGCTCCGGGTCGAAGCCGAGGATCCGCTTGACCTCGGCCACCTCGGCCTCGCCGAGCGCGGCGCCGTGGATCTTGCCGGTGTTCATCAGGTTCGGCGCCGGGTAGCCGATGACGGTGCGCAGCGCGATGAACGACGGCTTGTCGGTGACCCGCTTGGCCTCGGCGATGGCCCGCTCGATGCCGACGACGTTCTCGCCGCCCTCGACGACCTGCACGTGCCAGCCGTAGGCCTCGTAGCGCTTGACGGTGTCCTCGGTCAGCGCGATGCGGGTCTCGTCCTCGATCGAGATCCGGTTGTCGTCGTAGAAGACGATCAGGTTGCCCAGCTGCTGGGTGCCGGCCAGCGAGGACGCCTCGCCGGTCACGCCCTCCTCGATGTCGCCGTCGGAGGCGATGACGTAGATGTAGTGGTCGAACGGGCTGGTGCCGGCCGGGGCGTCCGGGTCGAACAGGCCGCGCTCGTAGCGGGCGGCCATCGCCATGCCGACCGCCGACGCCAGACCCTGGCCGAGCGGGCCGGTGGTGATCTCCACACCCGGGGTGTGCCGGAACTCCGGATGCCCGGGCGTCTTGGACTTGAAGGTCCGCAGCGCCTTGATGTCGTCGAGCTCCAGGCCGAACCCGCCCAGGTACAGCTGCAGGTACAGGGTCAGGCTGGAGTGCCCGGCCGACAGGATGAACCGGTCCCGGCCGATCCAGTGCACGTCGCTGGGGTCGTGCCGCATGTGCCGCTGGAACAGCGTGTAGGCCAGCGGCGCCAGGCTCATGGCGGTGCCGGGATGGCCGTTGCCCACCTTCTGGACCGCATCCGCGGCCAGCACGCGGACGGTGTCGACGGCGGCCGAGTCGAGCTCGGTCCAGTCGTCGGGCAGGTTCGGGCGGGTGAGCGCGGAGATCTCTTCGGGTGTGGTGGTCACGGCTTTCATTCTGTCGGGACGGGAATTGCTGATTACGCCCCACCCTAGTGGGCCGGGCCGGGCGGACGCATGGCCTCCGCCCGCATCGAATTCCGGGCCGTGATTTCTTCCCGGGGTGGGGGAGGTCTACCATCGTCTGTAGTAGACGTCCCTGGGCTGCCGGAGCCGGTGAGGAGTTAATTGAGCGTGGCCATTCGCGAGCACGTCGCGCCGGGTCGGATCGGTCAGCGGATGCTGGCGTATCTGGCGTTGACGAAGCCGCGGGTGATCGAGTTGCTGCTGGTCACCACGATCCCGGCGATGCTGTTGGCCGAGCGTGGCACGGTCGATCCGCTGCTGATCCTCAACACCCTGGTGGGCGGCATCCTGGCCGCCGGCGGGGCCAACGCGCTGAACTGCGTGGCCGACGCCGACATCGACAAGGTGATGAAGCGCACCGAGCGGCGGCCGCTGGCCCGTCAGACGGTGCCGCGCACCCACGCGCTGGTGTTCGGCCTGGCGCTGTCGGTGGGCTCGTTCTTCTACCTGTGGTGGACCACCAACATGCTCGCCGCGCACCTGGCCGGCGCCACCATCGCCTTCTACGTGCTGGTCTACACGCTGGTGCTCAAGCGGCGCACCTCGCAGAACGTGGTGTGGGGCGGGGCGGCCGGCTGCATGCCGGTGATGATCGGCTGGTCGGCGGTGACCGGCACCATCGCCTGGCCGGCCGTGGTGATGTTCCTCATCATCTTCTTCTGGACGCCGCCGCACACCTGGGCGCTGGCGATGAAGTACAAGGACGACTACCGCGCCGCCGGCGTGCCGATGCTGCCCGCGGTGGCCACCGAGCGCCAGGTCACCACGCACATCCTGGTCTACACCTGGCTGACGGTGGCGGCCACGCTGGCGCTGGCGCCGGCCACCGGCTGGCTGTACACCTCGGTGGCGCTGCTGGCCGGGTCGTGGTTCCTGGCGCTGGCCCACCAGCTCTACAACGGGGTGCGCCGGGGTGAGCCGGTCAAGCCGCTGCGGCTGTTCCTGCAGTCCAACAACTATCTCGCGGTGGTGTTCCTGGCGCTGGCCGTTGACTCGGCGCTGGCCCTGCCCACGGTGCTGTAGGGCTCCCGTCCGGTTCCGGTGCTCCGGATTTCCCCGGAGCCGCACCCGGTGGAACAAAAATTAGGTTAAGGTCCCCGATCGTGGGGTCCGACATGAAACCGATCCGCACCGTGGTGTGGTCGGCGGGGGGCGTCGGCTCGATCGCGATCGAGGCGATCCGGCGCCGGCCCGACCTGGAACTGGTCGGGGTGTGGGTGCACAGCCCGCAGAAGGTGGGGGCCGACGCCGGGGTGCTCGCCGGGGGTGAACCGCTGGGGCTGGCCGCCACCAACGACGCCGACGCGCTGATCGCGCTGCAGCCGGACTGCGTGGTGTACGCGGCGTCCGGGCCGCAGCGCGACGCCGGTGCGGTGCCCGACTACCTGCGGCTGCTGGAGGCCGGCATCAACGTGGTGTCCACCACCTCCACCACGCTGGTCTACCCGCCGGCCTACCTCTCGCCGGAGTGGCGCGAGCAGTTGGCGGCCGCGGCCAAGAGCGGCTGCGCCTCCTTCTACGCCTCCGGCATCTTCCCCGGGTTCGGCTCCGATCAGCTCGCCTTGATGCTGTCCACGCAGTCGTCGCGGATCCGCTGCGTCACCGCCACCGAGATCGCGCTCAACGACCACTACCCGGTGGCCGACGTGATGATCGAGGGGATGGGTTTCGCGCGGCCGCTGGACTTCCGTCCCTGGCTGGCCGACCCGCAGTTCGTCGAGATGGCGTGGCGGGCACCGATCCATCTGATGGCCGCCGGGCTCGGGGTGCGGGTGGAGGAGATCCGCGGTTCGATGGACCGTCGGATCACCGAACGTGAGTTGCAGGTGGCGTTCGGCACCATCCCGGCCGGCACCTGCGGGGCGGTGCGGACCCGGGCCGCCGGGGTGGTCAACGGGCGGGAGGCCATCGTCATCGAGCACATCATCCGGATGGCCCGCGACGTCGCCCCGGACTGGCCGACCTCGGACTGCGACGCCACCTACCGGGTCGACATCGAGGGCGAGCCGGACATCCACTGCGCGATGACGCTCGGTGAGGCCGAGGGGCACGGCGCCGGGCGGGCCGCGATGGCGGCCACGGCGATGCGGGTGGTCAACGCGATCCCGTACGTGGTGGCGGCCCCGGCCGGGCTGCTGTCGAGCCTGGACCTGCCGGTGACGCTGCCGCGCTTCGTCTTCGACTGAGCGTCCGGGGTCACCGGGAGGTGCGCCCGGTGATGAGGTCCATGATCGGCTTGCCGGGCGGATAGGCGTTGGTCAGCGAGCTCATCGCGTGGCCGCTGTCGACGATCAGCGTGATCCCGTTGACCCCGCTGGCCGCCGTGCTGTTCAGGAACGCCATCGCGGCGCCCATCTGCTCGGGGCGGTGCACCTCGGTGCCGGTGGCCTCCCGCCAGTCCGAGGCGAAGCCCAGCCACAGGTCGGCGTTGGCGCGGGCCAGGGGCGTGTCGGTGGGGCCGGGGCAGATCGCGTTGATCCGGATGCCGCGCTTGAGCAGTTCGAACGCCTGCAGTGCGACGTAGGCGTTGACCGCCTGCTTGCTGAAGCCGTAGTGGATCGCCCCGCCGGCCTCGCGCTCCTTCACCCAGGCGTCGGCGCTGTGGTAGTCCGTGGTGGACAACAGGTCGCGGAGCTGGTCGAGGTTGTTCTCCCAGCCCATCCCCGCCACCGAGGAGATGAAGCAGATCGCCGCGCCGGCCGGCAGCCGGCCGTCGGCCAGCAGCCGCTCGATCAGGTGGCGGTGCCCGATGAAGTTGGTGCGCATGAGATCCGGCCCGTCGGCGATGCCCGCGGCGCAGAACAGCGCGTGCACCGGTCCGTCGAGCCGGTCGAGGGCGTGCTCGATGGAGCCCGGGTCGCGCAGGTCCATGTCGATCACCCGGTCGGTGTCGTATTCGACCGGCCGGTAGTCCATCACGGTGACGGTGCCGCCGAGCTCGCGCACGAGTCGGGCGGTGGCCGCGCCCATCCCGGTGGCGCCCCCGACGACGAGCGCGTGCCGGCCGTCGTAGCGGAACAGATCGATACCGGTCATCGGGTGCCTCCCAGTCCCAGGGTCGCGACCACAGTAACCGGAACAGATGTTTGGTTCAATAGGCGTGCGGCCGCTCAGTTCCGGGCGATCACCCCGCGCAGGCAGGTGTCGCGCACGTGCAGCTGGGCGGCGCGCGGGCCGAGCCGGCCCAGGACGCTCTCCGGGACCCAGCTCAGCCCGATCACGCAGCGGGCCAGCACCTCGATGGACGGCGCCTCGATCGCGACCTCGCCGGCCCGGAGGCCCTCGGTCAGCAGCGCCTTGATCTGGCGCAGCCGCTTGGCGTACAGCCAGCCGGGATTCGGGGTGTCCGGCGGGTTCTGGCGCATCCAGGCCAGCTGGATGCGGAACTCGTCGCCGAACCGGGCCAGCGCGTTGGTGTGCACCCAGGCGATGGCGTCGAGCTTGGCCGCCACCGAGTCGTCGGTGGCCAGCACATCGGTCCAGCCGACCGCGATCTTCTCGCCGAACGACCGCATGATCGAGGCCAGCAGTTCGTCCTTCGACCCGATCAGCCGGTACACCGTGCCGAGGCCCATCCCGGCCGCGGCGGCGATGTCGCGGATGGTGGTCACCTCGTAGCCGCGCCGGCCGAACTCCGCGCGCGCCACGGCCCGCACGTGGGCCGCCTTGTCGTCGGCGTCCTGTTCGCCGTCGGCCGGCCAGGACCGCACCGCCGCGTCGGCCGCGGCGAACGCCGCCGAGCCGTCGAGTTCGGCGTCGGTGGGCGGCACCGCGGCCAGCCCGGTGCACAGCAGCCGGCACAGCAGCAGCGCGACCCGGTCCGCACGAGCGTTGTGCCGCATGACATCCAGACCGACCTGCAGCATGGTGTGCACCACCCGGTCGGCCAGCACGGCCGGATCCACGTCGGCGCGCAGATACCCGCTCCACCGGGCCGCCCGCAGCGTCTGCTGCATCGCCTCCAGCAGCGCGGTGGGCCGGCGCCGGGTCAGCTCGACCAGCTCCGGGTTGGGGCTCGGGCTCTCGTAGAAGCTCATCTGCAGCGCGGCCCGGTGGGTCACCGCACAGCGGGCGATCGCCGTGCCCAGTTCGACGATCCGGTCGAAGGCCGACCCGGCTCCGGGGTCGTCCAGCCGGTCCAGCGCCTCGGCGGCGATGCGGTCCAGGTCGGCGTGGTAGCGGCGGAGCAGTTCGACCAGGATCGCCTCTTTGGAGTCGAAGTGGTGGTACAGGCTGCCGGGCAGAATGCCCGCGGCGTCGGCGATCTCCTGCAGCGAGGTGCGCAGCCCGGAGGTGGCGATGAGATCGGCCGCGGTCTGCAGGATCTCGGTGCGGCGGGTGCCGTCGTCGTAGCCGGAGCCGGCGGCTGCCGTCCGGCGCGGGGTGCGGGTCTTCGGTGTCACCGGGGAACGCCCCACCACGTCTGCACGACTCCCGACTCCCGTCATGGCCTGTCACCAGCACAAACAGTGCGGTCAACGGTACCAGAACAAAACACGGCCCCACCGGGTCGGCCGCGTCGCGTCGTTGACCGGCCGCGGCTGCCTCACTAGGGTGCGAACAAGCCGATGGAACAAACCTTAGGTCGCAATGGCCGACGGGGAGGTGGCCGATGACGGAGCCGGTGATCACCGACGAGGTGCGCGACGCCCAGGCCCGCTTCGACGCCGGCATGGGGGCCGACGGCGACGCCTCGCCGTACCCGCTGCTGGCCCGGCTGCGGGCCGAGGCGCCGGTGCACCGCGGCTGGCCGGAGATGGGGATCGGCGCCGACAGCGACGAGGGGCAGCGGATCTTCTCGGCGTACTCGTTCGACGCGGTCAAGGCGGTCTTCACCGACAACATCACCTTCAGCACCCGCTGCTACGAGGCGATCGTGCGACCGCTGCAGGGCCCCACCATCCTGGAGATGCAGGAACCCGAGCATCGGACCTACCGCCGGCTGCACGAGTTCGCCTTCGCCCGGCCGGCCATGCGGCGCTGGGAGCACGAACTGGTGCGGCCGCTGGTGGAGCGCGTCGTCGACCGCATCCGCGACGCCGGTCGCACCGATCTGGTCGAGTCGGTGTTCATGCCCGTCCCGGTGCGGGTGATCGCCGCGCTGCTCGGCCTGCCGGAGGCGGACGTGCCCGAATTCCACCGGCTGGCCATCGATCTGCTCGGATTCCACGCCGACATGGACACCGCCATGAAGGCCTCGGCCCGGTTGCGCGACTACTTCGTCGGGATCCTGGCCGACCGGCGCCGCCGGCCCCGCGACGACATGGTGTCGGTGCTGGCCCGGGCCGAGGTCGACGGGGTGCGGATGTCCGACGAGCAGATCTACGGGTTCATGCGCAACCTGCTGCCCGCCGGTGCGGAGACCACCGCCCGCTCCACCGCGAGTCTCGCGTTCGGCCTGCTCACCCATCCCGACCAGCTCGCCGCGGTGATCGCCGACCGCGGGCTGCTGCCCCAGGCCATCGAGGAGGGCATCCGCTGGGAGACCCCGCTGCTGAACTTCGTCCGCGAGAGCACCCGCGACGTGGACTTCTTCGGTGTGCACATCCCGGCGGGCGCCACGGTGGCGGTCAACCTGGGCAGCGCCAACCACGACGAGACCCGCTGGGCCGACCCGGAGCGTTTCGACATCTACCGGGAACGCAAGCCGCACATCGGATTCGGCCACGGCGCCCATGTCTGTCTGGGCATGCATCTGGCCCGGCTGGAGAGCACGATCATCTTCGACACGCTGTTCGACCGGTTGCCCGGTCTGCGGCTGGACCCGGACGCCCCGCCGCCGTACGTGGCCGGGATGTTCTTCCGGTCCCCGCCGCATCTGCACGTGGTGTGGGACTGAGTCGATGGGCGAGCCGATGCCCGGCGGAACCGATCCGCAACGGCTGGGGCTGTTGGCCTCGGCGCTGGCCGGCCGGCCGGTCACCGTGACGGCCGGTCCACCCGGTGCGCCGGCGGTCACCGACGGGCGGTCGATCCGGGTCGATCCGGCGGCCGACCCGGCCGAGCGGCTGCGTTCGGTGGTGGTGCAGGCCGCGCTGCTGGCCGCCGGGAGCCTGGACGTCGCGGTGGTGCGCCGGCTGCGGCACCGCACCCGGCTGGCCCGCCGCTACCTCGCGGTGGAGGGTGCCCGGGCGCTCGCCGGGCAGGCCGCACTGCTCCCGCCCGCCGCCCGTGACCTGCTCGAGGTGGCGCCGGTGCGCAGCGCGAGCCCGGCCGAATCGCTGGCGGTCGCGCGCGGCGCCACCCCGGTCGCCGACCCGCCGCCCTGCTTCGGTGCCATCGACCCGGCGCGGCTGCTCGCCACCGCCGCGCGGGACCGCTCCGAGGCCGCCGCCCGGCACGCTCCGCGCCGGGCCGCGCCGGGCCGGCTCGAACGCATTCCCGAGCCCGACGCCGCCCCGGACGCCGACGACATCGCCGACCCGTTCACCAGCCCGGTCGGCGGTGGCGGTGCGCTCGGAAACTGTTCCGGCGCATGATGACCCAGGTCCGCCGGCTCGACGGCGGCGGGCCGCCGGGCGCCGACGCGCCCACCCACCGCACCGCCGACGGGGTGCGCGGGGCGCATGCGGTGCTGTCCACCGCGGCCGTCCCCGCCGACGGCGACCCGCTCGCCGGGCCGGGGAGCGGGCGGCGGTACCCGGAGTGGGACCACCGGCAGCGTCGCTACCTGCCGGACTGGTGCACGGTGTACGAGGCCGACGCACCGGACGGTGACGGTGCGGGGCTGCCCTGGCCCGACGTGCACCCGCTGCGCCGGCCGCTCACCCGGCTCGGCACCGGGCTGCAGCGCCGCCGGCGGCAGGTCCAGGGTGACGATATCGACCTCGACGCCGCCGTGGCGGCCCGTGTGGAGCTGCTCGCCGGATCCGCCCCGGACGAGGCCGTCTACACCGACAGCCTGCGCCGGCGCCGCGACCTGGCGGTGCTGGTGCTGTTGGACGTCTCCGGATCGTCGGCCGAGGCCGGCACCGCCGGCGCCACGGTGCACGACCAGCAGCGGGCCGCGGCCGCCGCGCTCACCGTCGCGCTGAACGAACTCGGCGACCGGGTGGCGTTGTACGCCTTCCACTCCCAGGGCCGCGGCGCGGTGCACCTGCTGGCCGTCAAACGGTTCGACGAACGGCTCGGGGTGACCACCATGCGGCGGCTGGCGGCCCTGCGGCCCGGTGGTTACTCCCGGCTGGGCGCGGCGATCCGGCACGGCACCGCGCTGATCGGCGCGCAGGCCGGCACCGGCCGGCGGCTGTTGGTCGTGTGCTCCGACGGGCTGGCCTACGACCACGGTTACGAACGCACCCACGGTGCGGCCGACGTCCGCCGCGCGCTGCTCGAGGCCCGCCGGGCCGGCATCGGCTGTCTGTGTCTGACCGTCGGGGCGGCCACCGACAGCGGTGCGCTGCGGGCGGTGTTCGGCAGTGCCGCACATGCCACCATCCCGCTCCCGACCCGGCTCGGCGAGCACGTCGGGGTGCTGTTCCGGTCGGCGCTGCACACCGCGGACCTGCGCCGGCGGGTGGCGTGAGCGGGGAGGGACCGGAACGGAGAGGTAGGCGATGACACTCACCGAGAGCCAGACCGGAACCCGGCCGCCGCGGCCGTACTACGTTCCGGTCGGGGACGAGGAGGCGGTGTTCAAGGCCGCGCACCGGCAGGGGCTGGCGGTGGTGCTCAAGGGGCCCACCGGCTGCGGCAAGACGCGGTTCGTCGAGGCCATGGCCCACGATCTGGGGCGGCCGCTGATCACGGTGTCCTGTCACGACGACCTGACCGCCGCCGACCTGGTCGGCCGGTTCCTGTTGCGCGGCGGGGAGACCGAGTGGGTGGACGGCCCGCTCACCCGGGCGGTGCGGCAGGGCGCGATCTGCTACCTCGACGAGGTGGTCGAGGCGCGCCAGGACACCACCGTGGTCCTGCACCCGCTGGCCGACCACCGTCGGCAGCTGCCGATCGAACGGCTCGGCGTCACCCTGGACGCCGCCCCGGGGTTCGGTCTGGTGCTGTCCTACAACCCCGGCTACCAGAGCGTGCTCAAGGATCTCAAGGACTCCACCCGGCAGCGCCTGGTCGCCATCGAGTTCGGTTTCCCGCCAATGGAGGTCGAGGAACAGATCGTGGCCGCGGAGGCCGGCCTCGACCGCGGCCGGGCCGCCGAGCTGGTGCGGCTCGGCGCGGCCGTCCGGCGGCTGGAGACACCCGGCCTGCGCGAGGTGGCCTCCACCCGGGTGCTGATCGCCGCCGGGCGGCTGATCGCCGAGGGCCTGCCGCCGCGGACGGCGGCCCGTGCCGCGGTGGCGGGACCGCTCTCCGACGACGCCGCGGTCGGCCGTGGCCTGGCCGAGCTCATCGACGCCTATCTGCCCGGATGACCGCCGCGACGGCGCTTCGCGCCGGTACCGAACCACTTCCCGAAAGGCATGCGGGAACGTTGACTGCACCTGGCCGCCCCGATAGGGTCTGAACAAATATTAGGTTCCACCGCCTGCCGAGGCCGGAGGCCGCATGTCCTACGAGAGCACCGCCGAACCGATCAGGCTCGGCTATCTGATGGATCTCCGGCTGCCGGAGTTCTATCCGCAGGAGATGAAGGACGACTTCGCCAGACCGTTCGAGCTGGTCTTCGGCGAGGCGCACGCGGCCGGGCTGATCGACCGGCCCATCGAGATCGTCTACCGCGAGGTCGAGGGGTTGCCGAAGGGGTCGGTGAAGGCCGTCATCGACGCCTTCGGCGAACTCGTCGACGAGGGGTGCCTCGCGGTGTTCGGGCCCAACATCACCGACAACGCGGTCCCCACCAAAGAGGCGATCGAGCAACGCTTCCGGGTACCGGCGCTGAGCGTCACCGGCAGCGAGGAGTGGTTGGGGGAGTGGACCTTCTCCTTCCCGCAGGGCTCGCTCACCGACGAGCCGATCTTCTGGGCGGACCTGCTCGCCAAGGGCGGACACACCGAGGTCGGGGTGCTCGTCGAACAATCGCTGATCGGCGACACCTACCTGCGCAACCTGCGGAACGCGGCCAAACGCAAGGACATCCGCATCGTCGGCGAGGAGTACATCGCCCAGACCGCCCAGGACGTCACCGCGGCGGTCAAGCGCCTGCACGACGCCGAGCCGAGTGCGCTGGTGCACTGCGGGTTCGGCTTCGGCATCGTCTTCGTCAACCCGGTGCTGGCCGAACTGGGCTGGGATCCACCGCGATTCACCAGCACGGCGTTCCAGAACGCCTGGATCAACCCGGTGCTGTGGAACGCGTTCCTGGGCTGGGTCGGGGTGGACCAGTACGACGAGCACAACCCGGTCGGGCAGCGGTTCCTGGACCGCTACCAGGCGGCCTACGGCCGACGCCCGCAGTACTGCGTGCCGGTGGTCAACCACGACATCGCCAACACGCTGCTGCACGCGGTGATCGACGCCCGGCCGCTCAGCCCGCGCGGACTGCGCGATGCGCTGGAGCGGGTCAAGATGCTGCCCGCCGCCGCCGGCGCACCGGGCACCCGGGTGTCGCTGGGCAACTGGTGCCACCGCGCCTGGATGGGTGCGGGCTACCTGGTGGCCCGCCGGCTGGACCCGGACGGGACGAACTCGCATCTGGTGGACCGCTTCGGACAGGAGTGAGCCATGACCACCGAGCAGACACGCATCGACGTCCCGGCGGCCCGGCCGGGCCCGTCTGGTCGCGGCCGGTTCGGCCCGGCCGCGGCCGTCGCCGCGATCCTGGCGGTCGGGGTGTTCTTCGGCGTCAACGCGCGCAAGGGCGTGGGCTCGCCCCGGGTGGCCGATCCGCAGGTGCAGGGCGCCCCGCGGCCGGTGGAACCGCTGTTCGGGTTCGAGCACTGGCTGGTCGTGCTGGAGGTGTTCACCGTCGTCACCATGGCGGTGGTCGTCACGCTGTGGGTGATCCACTGGCGGCGCAATCCGCACAACCCGACGCTGCTCATGGCGGTGGTCACCACGCTGATCGTCTGGCAGGACCCGATCATGAACTGGTCGCCGTTCGCGGTCTACAACCCGCAGCTGTGGCACCTGCCGGAGGACTGGCCGCTGGTGTCGCTGTCACCAACGGTGGAGCCGTTCGTGGTGCTCGGCTACGTGATGTTCTACCTCGGTCCGTACTTTCCGGCGCGCTGGATCCTGCGAAAACTGCAGGCCCGCAAGGGCGTCGACGCGTTCGTGTGGCGCCACCCGCTGATCAGCCTGGCCGCCCTCATCTTCCCGATCGGGGTGGTGCTCGACGCCGCCCTGGAGATGACCCTGGTACGCACCGGCATGTACATCTACTCGCAGGTGCCCCCGTGGGGCTCGGTGTTCGCCGGGCAGCCGCACCAGTTCCCGCTGATCTGGGAGGTGGTCGCGGTGACGTTCGTGATGATCCCGGCCGGGGTGCTGCTCTATCGCGACGACACCGGCCGCTCGGTGGCCGAGAAACTCGCCCAGCGGGCCCGCATCCTGCCGGGCCGGCCCCGGTTGGCCACCTTCGTGGTGATGCTGGTGATCCTCAACGTCGCATACCTGTGCTACGGCGGCCTGTTCGCGGTCGTGAAGGCCACCAGGCTGGCGAGCACGGTGGCCTGCCCGTGGCCGTACCCGGAGGCCAAGGTCTACGACCCGCAGGGCTTCTACGAGCAGAACGGCGAGCCCGGCCCGTACTCGGTCGGCATCTGGTCGACCTGGATGAGCGGCCAGCCCGACGGCCGGCCGGCGGTGACCCTCGGCGAGCTCGGCGACCGGTGCGGGACCGACCGGTGACCGCGCCGCGCAGCGTCGTCATCACCGGCGCCGCCCGGGGGCTCGGGCTGGCCTCGGCGGCCGAACTGTACCGGCGGGGCTGGCAGGTGGTGGCCGCCATGCGGTCGGTGGATGCCGGGCTGGCCCGGTTGCGTGCGCACACCGGCTCCTCGGGGTGTCGCTGGACCTGACCGACCCGGCCTCGATCGAACGCTGCGCCAAGGACATCGAGGCCGCCGTCGGGGCTCCGTTCGCACTCGTGCACAACGCCGGCATCTCCGCGGCCGGAATGGTGGAGGAAACACCGGTCTCGTTGTGGGAGACCATGTTCGCCACGACCGTGTTCGGCCCGGTGGCGCTCACCAAGGCCCTGCTGCCCGGCATGCGGGAGGCCGGGCGCGGGCGGATCGTGCTGGTGTCCAGCCAGGGCGGGGTGCGCGGTATGCCGGCCACCGCCCCGTACTCGGCGGCCAAGGGGGCGCTGGAACGCTGGGGCGAGTCGCTGGCCGGGGAGGTCGCCCCGTTCGGCATCGGGGTGACCGTGCTGGTGACCGGCACCTACGACACCGACATCATCACCGACGCCGGCACCACCGACTGCCGGGACCTGCACGGCGCCTACGCCCGCCACCACGCCACCATGGACCGCCGTGGCCGCGCCGCGATGCGCCGGGCGGCGCGCTCCCCGCAGCGGTTCGCCGCCGGGCTCGCCGCCGCGCTGGAGAGCCGAAAACCGTTCGTCCGTAAACCGGTCGGGCCGGATGCGCGAATGCTGCTGCTGGCCAACCGGATGCTGCCCGGCGCCGGGATGCACCAGTTGACCCGGCTGATGCTGGGCATCCCCGGGTTCGGGGCGCTGCGAGAGAGTACACGATGACCGACCGGCCGACGTTCGAATCCCGGATGCTCATCGACGGCAAGCTCGTCGAGGGCGGGGCCGGGACGTTCACGAACATCAACCCCGCCACCGAGGAGGTGCTCGGCGAGGTCACCAACGCGTCGAAAGCCGACATGCACCGCGCCATCGACGCCGCCCGCCGCGCCTTCGACGAGACCTCCTGGGCCACCGACCATGCCTTCCGGAAACGCTGCCTGCTGCAACTGCAGGACGCCCTGGAGGCCGAGCGCGAACAGCTGCGCGAGGAACTCATCCTCGAGGTGGGCTGCCCCCGGGCCATCACCCACGGCCCGCAGCTCGATGCCCCGTTGGCCGACGCACTGCGGTACCCGGCCGAACTCATCGACCGCTACCCGTGGCAGACCTCGCTGGGCGACGCCATGGTGTCGGTCACCGGGATGAACACCACCCGGCTGGTGTGGCGGGAACCGGTCGGCGTGGTCGGCGCCATCGTGCCGTGGAACTTCCCGTTCGAGGTGACCATCCAGAAGCTGGCCCAGGCGCTGGCCACCGGCAACACCGTGGTGCTCAAACCCGCCCCGGACACCCCGTTCAACGCCACCCGGCTGGGCCGGCTGATCGCCGAGCACACCGACATCCCGCCCGGGGTGGTCAACATCGTCACCGGCGCGGACCACCTGCTCGGCGAGGAGCTCACCTGCTCACCGAAGGTCGACCTGATCTCGTTCACCGGATCCACCGCGGTGGGCAGGCGGATCATGGCGAAGGGCGCGGCCACGATGAAGCGGCTCTTCCTGGAACTCGGCGGCAAGTCCGCCACGATCGTGTTGGAGGACGCCGACTTTGAGCTCGGCTGCATGATGGGCATCGCCCCCTGCATGCACGCCGGGCAGGGCTGCGCCAACCCCACCCGGCTGCTGCTGCCCCGCTCCCGCTACGAGGAGGGCATCGAGATCCTGCGCGGGATCTACGAGGGGGTGACGCCGGGCGACCCGCAGGACCCGGCGACCCTGTGCGGGCCGGTCATCAACGACAGACAGCGCACCCGTATCCGCGGCTACATCGAGCAGGGCATCGCCGAGGGCGCCCGGTTGGTGGTCGGCGGTCCCGAGCCCCCGGCCGGGCTGGACCGCGGATTCTTCGTCAAACCGACGCTGTTCGCCGACGTGGACGGTGACATGACGATCGCGCAGGAGGAGATCTTCGGCCCGGTGCTGGCGGTCATCCCGTACACCGACGAGGACGACGCGGTGCGCATCGCCAACGACACCGCCTACGGACTGGCCGGCAACGTGATGTCCGGATCGCTCGACCACGCGCTGGCGGTCGCCCGCCGGCTGCGGGCCGGCTTCATCGGCATCAACGGCGCGGCCGGCTACGGCGCCGACACCCCGTTCGGCGGCTACAAGGCCAGCGGCATCGGCCGGCAGAACGGCGTGGCCGGTTTCGACCAGTACACCGAGATCAAGTCCGTGGCGTACCCGGCCTGAGGAGGCGCGCGTGCAACTGCTGTTCGAGGATCTCGCGGACTTCGGCGAATTCGAGGACTTCGCCGCCGGCGACGTCCGTGACCCGCACACCGAGCTGGCCCGGTTGGGCGGGAGGAGCCCGTCCAGCGCCTCGAGATCCCCCGGCATCCCGGGCGAGGAGGGCAAGCCGATCTTCATGGTCTACCGCTACGCGGAGGCCCAGCAGGTGCTGCGGGACAACGAGACGTTCTCCTCGGCGATCGTCACCCAGGCCTTCGGCGACGTGTTCGGCGAGCACGTCATGCTCGGCATGGACGAGCCCGAGCACGGCCGGCACCGCGAGTTGGTGGCCAAGGCGTTCACCCAGAAGTCGCTGGCCCGCTGGGAGGACACCCTGGTCCGGCCGGTCGGCGAGGCGTTGATCGACCGGTTCGCCGACCGCGGCGGCGCCGAACTGACCCGCGAGTTCACCTTCCCGTTCCCGACGCTGATCATCGCCGCGCTGCTGGGCCTGCCGCAGCAGGACTACGCCCGGTTCCAGCGCTGGTCGATCTCGCTGCTGTCGTTCACCGTCAACCCGGAACGCGGCCGGGCGGCCTCCGCCGCGCTGGCCGACTACTTCCGGCCCATCCTGGCCGCCCGCCGCGCCGAGCCGCGCGACGATCTGATCAGCGCGCTGGCCGCCGCCGAACTCGACGGCGAGCGCCTGTCGGACGAGGAGATCTTCTCCTTCCTGCGGCTGTTGCTGCCGGCCGGCGTGGAGACCACCTACCGGGCCCTGGGCAACCTGCTCTACGGGTTGCTCACCGATCCGGACCAGCTGCAGGCGGTGTGCGCCGACCGCGCACTCGTCCCGCAGGCCATCGAGGAGGCGGTGCGCTGGGAACCGCCGCTGCTCATGATCACCCGGGTGGCCACCCGGGACACCGAACTCGGCGGGGTGCCCGTCCCGGCCGGCTGCTCGGTGCTGCCGGTGCTCGGGGCGGCGAACCGGCAGGAGACCCGTTACCCCGACCCGGACCGGTTCGACATCTTCCGCCCGGCCCGCGCGCACCTCGGCTTCGGCTCCGGCGGGCACGTCTGCCTGGGCATGCACCTGGCCCGGATGGAGATGCGGGTGGGACTGAATCTGTTGCTGGACCGGCTGCCCGGCCTGCGCCTGGACCCCGACGGCGGGGACGTCTACATCCGCGGGCAGGTGTTCCGGTCGCCGACCGCGCTGCCGGTGCGGTTCGACGCGCCGGCGCAGGGCACCGAACCGACCCGGAGCATGCCGTGACCGAGCACGACACCGTGGACTTCTTCACCGACGAATCGCTGGTAGCCGACCCCTACCCGTACTTCGACCGGTTGCGGGGCAGGGGTCCGGTGGTGGCGGCCACCCCGCATCGGGTGCTGGCCGTCACCGGCTACGCCGAGGCGCTGGAGGTCTACCGCAATCCGGCGTTCTCCTCGGTGGTCTCGGTGGCCGGCCCGTTCTCCGGCATGCCGTTCGGCCCGCAGGAGGGTCGTGACGACGTGTCCGACCTGATCGAGCAGCACCGGCACGTGGTGCCGATGGCCGGGCACATCACTTCGCAGGACCCGCCGTTGCACACCCGCACCCGCGGGCTGTTGAACAGACTCATCACGCCCAAGCGGCTCAAGGAGAACGAGGCGTTCATGTGGCGGCTGGCCGACACCCAGCTCGACACCTTCCTCGACCGCGGCCGCTCGGAGTTCCTCGAGGACTACGCCAAACCGTTCGCGCTGCTGGTGATCGCCGACCTGCTCGGGGTGCCGGCGGCCGACCACGAGCGGTTCAAGGCGGCCTTCGCGCTGGAGTCGGTGGGGGAGTTGGGCAAGGACGCGCCCACCACCCACAACCCGCTGGAGTTCCTCAACGACGCGTTCACCGCCTACATCGAGGACCGGCGCCGCAGTCCGCGGCAGGACGTGCTGACCGAACTCGCCCACGCCCGCTACGAGGACGGCTCGATCCCGGCGGTCGCCGATGTGGTGACGCTGTCGACGTTCTTGTTCGCCGCCGGCACCGAGACCACGACCAAGCTGGTGAGTTTCGCGGTGCGCCACATCGCCGAGGACCGGCTGCTGCAGGACCGGTTGCGCGCCGACCGCGGTCTGATCCCGGCGTTCCTGGAGGAGACGCTTCGGATGGACAGCCCGGTCAAGGCGCACTTCCGGATGGCCCGGACCACCACCACCATCGGAGGGGTGCAGGTCCCGGCCGGCACCACGGTGATGCTGCTGCCCGGCGCCTGCAACCGGGATCCGCGAAAGTTCGACGACCCCAACACGTTCCGCCCGGAGCGGCCCAACGTGCGGGAGCAGATCGCGTTCATCCGCGGTCCGCACTCCTGCCCGGGCGCCCCGCTGGCCCGCGCCGAGGGCCGGATCTCGTTGAACCGGATCCTGGACCGGATGCGCGACATCCGCATCGACGAGCTGCGGCACGGGCCGGCGGGGGCGCGCCGGTACCGCTACGAGCCGACGTTCATCATGCGCGGCCTGGCCGACCTGCACATCGAGTTCACCCCGGCCTAGGGCAGCAGCACGATCGAGCCGACCGTGCGGCGGCCCTGCAGGTCGGTGTG
>ERZ777010.315-NODE-315-length-55831-cov-8.735729_pt1 | contig 55831 bp, 57 predicted proteins | sample MGYA00374963_ERZ777010 | MGnify/ENA primary metagenome ERZ777010 (study PRJEB29309, sample SAMN06268256) | bioreactor metagenome | isolation source: Joint BioEnergy Institute, California, USA | place: USA:Joint BioEnergy Institute, California, USA | collected...
AACCCCAGCCTTCCAAGCTGGTCGCGTGGGTTCGATTCCCATCACCCGCTCCATCTCGAAAAGACAGATCCTCGTTGATCTGTCTTTTTTTATTTCTTCTGCCTCATCCGACGTCAATTCTCTCCTTCCAAAAAATCGCAGGCTTGTTTGCAGAACACAAGGGAGAATGTTCCCGCCCAGTTTCTTCTTCGTTCAGACAATCTACGGGAATGCGTCCGAATCTAGTCACATATAGTAGAATGGACGTTTATTTCAGGTGGATGGGGAGGCTGCGATGGAGGCCTATGTTTGGTGGGGGATTCTTCAGATCTTTCTGATTGACCTGGTGCTCAGCAGCGACAATGCGGTCGTGATTGGCATGGCATGCAGAAACTTGCCCTTGGAGGAGCGCTCCAGGGCGATTTTCTACGGGACGGCAGGGGCCATTGGCCTGCGTGTGATGCTGACCGGGTTTGCGACCTGGCTCTTGGATATTCCCCTGGTAAAGGCCATGGGCGGTCTTCTGCTGCTCTGGATCGCCTACAAGCTTTTGTTTGGGCAGCAGGAGGAGACAGGCGAGGTCGTGTACTCAAATACAGTTGGGCAGGCGGTGAAAACGATCATCGCCGCTGATTTTGTCATGAGTTTGGACAATGTGCTGGCCGTCGGGGGAGCTGCCCGCGGGAACCTGGGCCTGGTGATCCTCGGACTGGTTTTGAGCATCCCCTTGCTGATGTGGGGCAGTGCCTGGGTCTCGAAGCTGATGAACCGCTATCCGCTTCTGGTGCAGCTGGGCGGAGGAGTGCTGGTTTTTACTGCGGCCGAAATGTTTCTGGATGACCCATACGTGTGGAAAATGGTGAATCCGTTTGTGTTTAACCACAACTGGCTGCCAGCGATGATCGCCGTGTTGGCGGTTATTTGCGGGCGTATGCGCAGAGTTTCGTAATGAACTGGTTATGGAGGGGAATACTAGAAGAAAAAGCAAGGAAAGGGTCGTTCTGAATGAATACGAGCCTTTTAGTGCTGTGGGGATACTGGGATTGGATCTATCAGCATTGCACCCGGCTCCGCTACGTGGATAAGGGAAACAACATTTTTCGGATCGTCCTCCTTCGCTATCGCGGGGAACCCCTCTACACCTCCGATCAGCGAACGATCCAAAAAGGGGATCTGATTCTCAAGATTCACATTCACAATTACTACTTTGCCAATTTATGCAAGGGGATCAAGGATGACCTGCGGGTTGCCCTGCTGCTGCGCCGTCATATCATGCTCTCCTTGCCCAAACTGGCTGCCTACGTGGAGCAGTTGGAGAACAAGGAGCAGATCAAGGGAATTGTCGGCACGACCATGCTTCACAAGGGAGTGGAGCCGCTCGGCTTTTCCATTTCGGATGTGCCGATGAACTGGTTTTACCGCTACAAACGCTGGTATTTGCGGCTTATGATGCGAATCATTCATCCGGAAGGCAAGCGCAGGATAAAAAGCCCGGACATGCAGATGCCGCTTAAGCGTGTCTACATGTCCAGAGAAACCTTGTTGGAGCGGTATGGATCCGGGGCAAAACAAACCCGGCAGGAGTGATTGCCCGTGGCAAAGCGTTTTTTGCTGGTCACCGAAGAATGGGCTGGCAGCGGTCATCGCATGGCGGCATTGGCGGTCCTGGAAGCGTTGCGGGAAAAACAGGGGGTGGAATCGGCGCGTCTGGTCGGGGGATTGCAGACGGCTTGCCCGGCCTTGGGGGGGTTGTCCCGCTTTTTTTATGGAAACATGCTGCGTTACGGTCAACCGCTGTGGCAGCGCCTCTACGCGCAGGAGAAGATGTGGAGCGCCATACTGAAAAAACCTCTCGCTGCCTGGTTGTCCGGCCGTTTCATCGAGGCGGTTTTGGCAAGCGAAAAGCCGGAAGTGGTGGTGGCGACGCATGCCTACTGCTTGTCCGCCCTGGCTGTGGCCAAGCAGCGCATGGGAGAGGCGTTTCATTTGGTCAGCATGCCGACCGATTTTTGCGTCAACCGGTTCTGGGTGCATCCGGCGATCGACACCTATATCGTCGCCCACGAACAGGTGGCAGAACGATTGCAGCGCACGCACGGCGTTCAGCCCGAGCGGATTCGCATCCACGGCATTCCCGTTCGCCGCGCTTTTGCCCGGGCGGTGGAAGCGGAAAAAAACTACTGGAAGCAAGAGCGGGGACTCTCGCCCCGGCTGTTTACCGTCCTGATTGCCGGAGGTGAAGGCGGATACGGACGGATGGACCAGGTGGTGGCGAAGTTGATGGAGTGCGAGGAAGCGCTGCAGATCGTCGTGATTACGGGAAAAAACGAGGCTTTGCGGCGGAAGCTGGAAGCGGAATGGAGGGGGAGGGAAACTCCCCATCCGCTGTACATTCGCGGCTATGAACCCGATTTGTGGAAGTGGCTCGGAGCGGCTGATGTGTACGTCACCAAGCCTGGAGGGCTTTCCTGCTCGGAAGCGTTGACCATGCGCACGCCATTGATCCTGTACCAGCCGCTTCCGGGACAAGAGCGGCACAACGCCCGTTTTTTGCTGAAGCATCAGGCCGCCGTCTTGGCGGACAAGCCGCAGGGGATCGTTGAAACCATCCGGCAGATGAAACAAGGGGATCTGCGGGAGCAAATCATGCGAGGCATGGACAGGCTGCGAAAGCCTTCCGCAGCTGAACATACCGCAGAATTTTTGGTAAGACTTTAAATCTATAACATAAAACTATAAATTGGCAGAGGATCAAGCCGTCAGACGTGAATGAACCGCCTTCAGTTCACACATATTAAGCCTACCAAAGACGAGGGAGGTGAATAACGATGGCAAACAACGGTGGAAGCCGGAACAACCTTCTGGTACCCCAAGCGAACCAGGCGCTGGATCAACTGAAGTACGAAATCGCTGCCGAGTTTGGCGTTCAGTTGGGACCTGACACCACTTCCCGCCAAAACGGTTCGGTTGGAGGAGAAATCACCAAACGTCTCGTCTCTTTTGCTGAACAACAACTGGCTGGCCGCGCATAACCGAATAAATGGCTGGGAAAGGCACCTGTTGCAGGTGTCTTTCCTTGTTTTTTGCAAAACGCGAGAGCATCAATTGGCAGCAGTGCCAAAAAGCTAGAATTGATCCCCCTTTTCCCATACATGTAAAATGGGGATTCGAAAGGGGGAAAAGCATGCTGCAACGAAAGCACAGGATTGTCACGATCGGAATCATCCTGGCCGTCCTGTTCCTGTTGCCGGCCAATGCACAGGCGGCTCCTGTCCTGCAGGTGGGGAGCCAGAACGGGGACGTCTGGGATTTGCAATATCGCTTGCAAATTCTCGGTTACTACCAGGGAAAACTGGACGGAATTTTCGGCCCAAAAACCGCCCAGGCGGTAAAAAAGTTTCAGCGCGACTACGGACTTGCAGCTGACGGAATTGCCGGGAAACAGACGTGGCAAGTCCTGAAGAAGGTTTCCGTCAACCAGAAGGAGTTGCAGATGTTGGCCCATCTGATTTACGGAGAAGCGCGCGGTGAAACGTACGAAGGGCAGGTAGCCGTTGGGGCCGTCGTCATGAATCGCTTGCAGTCGGACTTGTTCCCCGATACCATCAAGGACGTGATTTTTGAACCGAACGCATTTACTGCAGTCGCGGATGGACAGTATTGGCTCACGCCGGACGAAACGGCCTACAAGGCAGCCTGGGACGCCGTGCGGGGATGGGACCCGAGCGGCGATGCGCTGTATTATTTCAATCCGGATACAGCCACTTCCGCCTGGATTTGGACTCGTCCGCAAATCAAAAAAATCGGCCGGCACATTTTTGCAAAATAATCGAACAAGTAAGGAACAACTGCCCTTGAATGCCCTTGAAAAGGAGGTGACCTTTTTTCAGGGGCTTATTTTCCAGTACCCTGGAAGAAATTGCGTATTGTTTTTTCCGTATGTCCCGTTTAAGTTTGAGGATAAGTGGCGGTATTTTATTCTGCAACACAGGAGGTTGATGATGAGAAAGGTGTGGATTCTGGCCTTGCTGTTCGTTGTCCTGGCGGCTGGGACGTGGACAGGGAAGGCAGAGGCGAATGCGACAGATGAGAAATCGATCCCGTTTGCTGATGTTTCGGGCCACTGGGCGGAAAAGGAAATTCGCGAGTTATACATAGGCGGGGCATTGGAACAGGCAGACAAGTTTCGTCCCGATGACCGGGTGACCCGCCAGGAATTGATCGTGATGTTTTTGCGGGCAAAAGGGATCCGGCCGGAAGCGAAGCGCGGTTCCTCCTTTGCCGATGTGCCGGCAGACAGCTGGCTGGCTCCCTATGCGGAAACGGCGTACCGGCTTGGCATCGTGCACGGAGTACGGAGCGGCGAAAAGGTTTGGCTGCATCCGCAAGACCCGGTCACCCGTGAAGAGATGGTTTCCATTCTGGTCAGGATTTGCGGCAGAAGCGGCGCTGTCAACCAGTTGAAATGGTCCGATGCAATAAAAACGTTGAATGCGTATCCTGATGGAAATCAGGTGCAAGTGTCGTATCAGCGGCCGTTTGCATACGCCTTGAAGAACCGGCTGGTGTCGGCATACCCGGATGGCACGCTAAAGTCCGGGCAGTTGATGACGCGGGCGGAAGCTGCCACCTACGCGGCAATCCATCTGCTGAACAAAAGGGAAGGAAAACAGTTCCTCTCCCAGCCGGGCACACTTTACCGGCAGGCGCTGACGGTGGAAACGACCGCCTACAGCTACCCGCCGGAGAAGGACGTTCTTTCCTATCTGGAGTATCCGTTGCGCGAAGGCGTGGTCGCGGTCGATCCGCAGGTGATCCCGCTTGGAAGCCATCTATACATAGAAGGGTATGGATACGCGGTGGCTGCCGATATCGGCGGAGCCGTGAAAGAGAACCACGTGGATCTCTACCTGTCGACAGTCGAGGAAGCAAAGCGGCACGGCACCCAACAGGGCGTCAAGGTGTACGTTCTCGACTAGCGGGGATTCCGGTTTTCCAGGTATATTTCCCGCTTTTCCCACGCATACTACCGGGGGAAAGGTGGGATTTTTTTGTGGGCATGGGTATGTGCGGCCGTATTGCTCTTGCTTGCCGTTTTGGCGGTCACGCCCGTTCGCATCCATGTGCACTACGGACGGGCAGGGGAAAACGATTTGATGGCGGTTGAACTGTCGGTATGGTTTCGCTTGTTCCGGCGCAAGTTCGAGATTCCGTTTTTGAACCTGAAGGGTTCAGAGGAAGGGCCAAAAGTGGTTGCCCGCACGAAAACCGTTCAGCAGGGGAAAGTGGCAAATGAGGAGATTCAGGAAGTGACGCGCCGAAAGGCAAAAAAGTGGTACGAAGGCTACCGCAAGCTGCTGGAGCATGTGCACAACCTGCGTCCGTTGCTGAAGGATTTCTGCAGGAAAGTGCGCTGCACCAGACTGGAATGGCATACGGTGATGGGGACTGGACAAGCCGATGAAACAGGGGCATTGAGCGGGATCGTCTGGGGGATCAAAAGCATGATCGTCGGCGTGGTTTCCCATTCGTTCTCGTTGCGGGCCATGCCCCGCTTGAGCGTGCAGCCCGTCTGGAACGAGAGCATCCTGCGGACACAGCTGGAGATCCAGTTTCGCTTTTACCTTGGCCATCTCATCCTGACGGTTTTGAAAGGCGTGTACCGGCTCTGGCGAGGCCGACAGGGAGAAAAGTGGCAGGCGGCTCCCAAGGAAGCCTGACGGGGAATTGGGAGAGGTGTTCGACGGTGTTTACGGCAATTGTTCAAATCTAATCAAACTATGCCGCTTTTAACCTACTTTTTGGCATGTCAAAAAAAGAAATCCGCGGTTGTCTCCTTTGGTAGTACTGCAAGGAGAACAAATTTGATAACTCATAAATTATGTATAATTCAAAATATTTTTCGAAATATATTGACGCCATGCAAGTTAAGCGATAATATGTATACGTATTCATTGTGAAAAGGAAACTTTTTCTTCTTAATAAGGTGCAAATTCATCACTTCAAGCAAACGTCTAAGGGGAAAATAAAGCCGTGAAGGAGTTGGTTTTATCGGATAATGTCGATGTCCATCGATGTTCATAATTTTTAGAATATACTATAAAAACAAAATTTAATACGTATACATAAAAAGGTGGTGATGTTACGATTTAATGTTAGACTAGTTTTTGAAAACGTTTACATTTTGGGAATCTGCATTTTAAGGAGAGGTGAAGTATGAAACCTTTATTCGAGTATTTGCGCCATTTTGCAAAGGTATCACCTGATAAACCAGCCATCATTTTTTACGGGACTGTTATTACGTATAAGGAATTGGACGACTTATCCGACCGTTTTGCGGCTTTCCTTCTAAAAGAAGGTATCAGAAAAGGAGATAAAGTCGCGCTTTTTATGCAAAATTGCCCACAGTACCTCATTTGCAGCTTTGGTATACAGAAAATCGGAGCCATTGTTGGTCCGTGCAGCCCCATGTTTAAAGAGTGGGAATTGGAGTATGAGGTAAATGACCTGGGTGCCAAAGTTATTGTTGCTCTTGACCACTTGTATCCGGTCGTGGAAAAAATCCGCTCCAACACCTCGCTAACCCATGTCGTTGTTACTAATTATTTGGACTTTTTACCTGATCAGCCGAAGCCAACTTTTCCAGAACAATTGGTTGAAAAGAAACCTATTTCCGAGACCCATGATCTAATGGACATTCTGGCAATGGAACATGGTGTTTTACCTTATGTGGATATCGAGGTTGAAGAGGATGTGTGCCTTATTGTGTATACTTCTGGTTCAACAGGTATGCCAAAAGGGGCAATGCTTACTTATCGCAATGCACAGTTTAAAACAGACTGTGTAACCCGCACATATGGGTACACTGCTGATGACATTCATTTGTGCGTAATGCCAGTTTTCCATATTGCAGGACTGTTGTTCAGTGCCAATGCCCCTATTTACAGCGGGGGTACGATTGTACTCCTGACTAGATATACCCCGGAAGCGGTCATGGAAGCCATCGAACGCTATAAGGTAACCACAGCCTACACCGTTGTACCCATGAATGTTGAGATCATGAATCATCCGCGTTCAAAAGAAATCGATTTCAGTTCGCTGAAACTAAATCCTTGCACTAGTTTTGGCATCCCGTTGACAAAAGAGATTTCCGACGCCTGGAGACAACTTACGAAAGCCAGCTTATTTGAGATCTCTTATGGACTAAGTGAAACGCACACAGGAGATTCTCTGATGCCTCCCGATCAGATTAAATTTGGTTCCCATGGGAAACCGACGTTCGATACCGAGATAAGAATCGTATCGCTGGACGACCCAACTATTGTACTGCAGCCGGGTGAGGCCGGAGAAATTACCGTTAGAAGTCCAGGGGTGTTCAAAGGATACCTGAATAAACCGGAGGCGACACAAGCAGCTTTGCGTGATGGTTGGTTGCATACCGGAGACATTGGCATGTTGGATGAAGAAGGATACCTGTATTTCATGGGGCGCAAAAAAGAAATGATTAAGTGTTCCGGTTACAGTGTGTTTCCTGAAGAAGTAGAGCAAATGTTGATCCGTCACCCCGCAGTTTCAGCAGCCGCAGTCATTGGAGTTCCCGACCCGGTGAGAGGAGAGTCGGTAAAGGCGTTCATTGTGCTGAATGAGGGATATGAAGGTACCCTTACGGAAGAAGAGATCATCAGATGGAGCAAAGAGAAGATGGCGAATTACAAGTATCCACGATATGTGGAATTTCGCAAAACTCTTCCAGCAACGGGAACAGGCAAATTGCTCAGACGTGTGCTGGCAGATGAGGAGAAACAGAAACGGGAACTGGAAGGAAATAGGAGGTGACATATGATGGGATCGCGGGTGCGAATGGAGTCAAGTGAAGGGATAGCGCTCGTCACGATCGATAATCCACCGTTGAACGTTTTGAGCAGCCAAGTAGTCAAAGAGATGGGGGAAATCTTTCAGCAACTACGGGAAGATCAAGATGTGCGAGTAATCATCCTAACGAGTGCGGGTGAGAAAGCATTCATGGCAGGAGCCGACATTAAGGAATTTCCAGAATGGCTTGGAAACAAAGAGATGAAAAAGATTGTGCAAATGAATCATCAGCTTTTTCACGAAATAGAGTCCTGCCCAAAACCCGTCATTGCTTCACTTAATGGGTTGACATTGGGAGGGGGGTGTGAACTTGCACTAACCTGTGATTTACGTATTGCCGAAGAGCGTGTGCGTCTGGGTTTTCCTGAGGTGAAATTGGGCATCTTCCCAGGAGGAGGAGGGACTCAAAGACTTCCGCGTTTAATTGGGGCAGCAAGAGCATTGGAAATGATGTTTACCGGGGAAACTATTACAGCGGAAGAGGCGTTGAAAATCGGTTTGGTCAACAAAGTGACGCCTAGCGGAAAAGGATTGGATTGTGCCAAACAACTCGCAATGAAATTGGCAGCATATTCATTGAAATCGCTGTCATCGATCAAGCGAGCTGTTCAGTACGCAGCGAATCATTCGTTAGAGATGGGAATCTCCTTTGAATTAGAGTTATTTTGTCAGATTTTTCAGACGGAAGATGCGAAAGAAGGAATCCAAGCCTTTATCGAAAAGCGTTCGCCATCATTTCAACACAAATAAGCGAATTGCCCTATCGTGTTGCCAATGAAAAAGAAAATAAGGAGTTGATCACATGAGCATTATTCTGTTACTGATTGGCTTGGCCCTTCTTATCTGGATGACCGTGCGCGGCATCAACATCATCATCAGTGCCATCATTGCAAGTGCTTTCGTCGCGCTCACCGCCGGCCAAAATTTGGTGACATCAATGAGTGATACGTATATGAAGGGGTTTACCGGTTTTTTTGCCTCCTGGTTTTTGCTGTTTTTGTTGGGAGCGATTTTTGGCAAGGTCATGGGAGAAACGAAAGCGGCAGAATCCATAGCCGCTTGGGTCTTGAAGGTTCTCGGTCCAAAAGGAGCGGTGATGGCGACTGTAATGGCTTGCGCAATCATGACATACGGAGGAGTTTCCCTGTTTGTAGTAGGTTTTTCAGTCTATCCGCTAGCATTGTCGCTGTTTCGCAAAGCGAATTTGCCGCGCCGCTTTATACCTGCAGCTTTGGTATTTGGTTCCGTTACTTTTACGATGTTTTTACCCGGTTCGCCAGAAATTCAAAATATTATTCCTACCCAGTATTTTCAGACCACTCCATACTCCGGCTTTACCATTGGGCTGATCGTCTCGGTAATAAACTTCATTATGGGCTCTCTATTTTTGATTTACGTTGTCAATAAGGCTGTGAAGAGGGGAGAGCAGTTTGAAGATCGGCCCACTGATCCACACATGATGGCAGCAAAAAATGAAGTAGCTGCGACAAGGGAAGAAGCTGCTTCTGAATCACCTGGAAAGATCCAATCAGGTTTGCCGCATATTGCCGTGGCCATAACCCCGATTGTTGTCGTCATCGCAAGTTTGGCTGTATACTCCAATTTCATGGACTCAACACCAGCGGCCATCTATTCGTTGTTTAGCGGTATCGTTGCCGCTTGCCTGTTAATGTTCTCCTATCTGAACAGGTTCTGGTGGTCACTTGCAGAAGGGGCGAATGAAGCAATCCTTGCTGCCTGCAACACAAGTGCGGTTGTCGCATTCGGAAGTGTAGCCGCGACGACAGAAGCGTTTCAGCAGCTCGTAGACGCTGTATTGCAAATTCCTGGTCCCCCGCTGTTGAGTCTCGGGATCTGCATCAATTTGATCGCTGGGTTAACTGGGTCGGCATCAGGTGGATTGGGCATTGCATTGCCAATTCTTGCTCCTATCTATATGAAAATGGGAATCGATCCAGGAGCGCTTCATCGGGTATCTGTCATGGCTTCTGACGGACTGGCTTCGTTGCCGCATAACGGCTATATTGTCACGACGATCCGCAATATTTGCGGTGAAACCTTCCAGAAGGCCTATCTGCCGGTAGCTATGGTTGCCGTTGTCTTAACTACTTTTGCAATGTTGCTTGCTGTAGTGCTTTTCTCAATTTTTGGCTAAACGCTCTCGATTTCATGGCATTTGTATAGACAAACCACCAAAAAATTCTATATAATATCTTGAATACGTATACAGAAGAGGTAAGAATGCCATGATTTCGTCCAAAGATGTTGCTAAGCTGGCGGGAGTTTCACAAGCTACTGTCTCCCGTGTGATGAATAATCCGGAAAGTGTAAAGCCGTCCACAAGAAAAAAGGTGTTGTGGGCAATGGAGCAACTAAATTATAAACCCAATTTGATTGCGAGAAGCCTGATTACCAAAAGTACGCGAACAATCGCTTTGATTTCGGGTTCACTTAACAACGGTTTTTTTGTCGAGACGACGAATTCCATAGTGAATTTGGCGACCAAGCATGGCTACAAAACGATGGTTTTCTTCGAAGAGAGTGCTTCTACAAGAGAAATATTTGATACGGTTATGGGCAACAAGGTTGATGGCATCCTGATGTCCAACATCGCGTTGGATGACCCGCTGTTTGAGGAAATAGAGCGTTCAGGAATTCCCTACATGTTTTTTAACCGGCGACCGCGTCACGGCGGTAATTACGTAGTTCTTGACAACATCATGGCCGGTAAAATAATTGCCAATCACCTTCTTGATTTGGGACATGTACGAATTGCCTACATTTCAGGTAATTTGAATCTCTCTACGTTTTATGAGAGAAAACAGGGGTTTGAACTGGCGCTACGTGAAGCAAATGTGGAGATTTGTCAGGAACTTATGTGTGTCATCAACCCGACAGCGTCGGAAGTGGAGAAGGCGACCTGGAATTTGCTGCAGATGAAGAATCCTCCAACCGCCATTATCTATGCAACCGACGCAATGGCACTCATCGGAATGGACACGATTATGTCCATGGGGTATGCCATACCAGAGGATATCAGCATTGCTGGGATCGATGATATCAAAATCTCTTCGCACCATGCTGTTCAGTTAACAAGCGTAGCACATCACAAGTTTTTGATCGGGGAAATTGCAGTTGAGTCCCTGATTAAAATGATTGAGGATGGTGACAATTTTCAAAAACCGCACCAGATAGTCTTGAAACCGGAAATCGTTGTCCGAAAAACAACTGCGAGAAAGAAATAAATTTTATGACCATCATTTGAATACGTAAACATTGAATGATCGTTGGGCAGGTAGTTTTCAGGTACTCCACTTATTTCGGAACATTCCGTAAATCTGTACGGCAGAGCAGACAGAGTGGGATCAGTAGAGAAATAACGAAATGTGTAATACCGGACATGGCCGAAGTGTAAATTATCAAAGTATTGAAACAGGATAGGAGGGTGAATTTGATGACAATCTCGTATTTTCGAACTCCAACTACCTTGCTGATAGGGCGTGGGTCTGTGGGACAGATTGCAAAAGAAGTGAAAAAACTGGGGGCTAGCAAAGTTTTGCTTGTTACCGACAAGGTCATAGTACAGACTCGACTCTTGCCGTACGTGATCGAGCCGCTCGAAGCAGAAGAAATCTCCTATGACGTCCTGGATGAAGTCGAACCAGAACCTCCTTTTGATAACTTGGAGGAGATGGCAGATAAAATAAAAGGGAGAGATTATGATCTGTTCATCGGAATTGGCGGAGGCAGTGTTTTGGATGCGACGAAGATACTTTCTATCATGGTCACGAATCACGAGGATATCCGTGAACTGGTCGGGATAGACAAAGTGAAGAATCCCGGGGTTCCGACGATTTTGATTCCGACGACATCGGGGACTGGTTCGGAAGTGACATGCAATGCCATTTTAACGGACAAGAGGGATCTGGTGAAGAAAGGCATCGTCAGTCCTTACCTGCTTCCTGCCGTCGCCATTGTCGACGCTGATCTTACCATGACGGTACCGCCAACTGTTACTGCTGCCACGGGGATGGATGCCCTTGTTCATGCGATTGAATCGTATACATCCGTCCGCGCAAATGAATTTACAGACGGAATTGCATTGCAGGCTATCAAACTGATTTCCCGATCCTTGCGTCAGGCCGTTTTCAACCCGTGTGATCTTAAGGCACGTGAAGAGATGGCAATGGGCAGCTTGATGGCGGGCGTATCTTTCGGGAATGCAGGAGTAGGGGCAGTTCACGCCTTGGCATATCCACTCGGAGGAAAATTTAAAGTACCTCACGGCATAGCCAACTCCATGTTGCTCGTATATGTCATGAAATACAACGTCGTCGCAAATTTAAAAAAATTCGCGGAAATAGCCAAAACGATGGGAGTACCGGTAGAAGGGCTTTCTTTGCGCGAGGCCGCAGAACGCGCTATAGAAGCAATGGGGACTTTGTCTCGTGATCTAGGCATCCCTCAACGTTTGAAGGAAGTAGGTGTAACGTCTGCAGATATTCCTGCCTTGGCTGCGGAAGCAAGTCAGATTGACAGACTTTTATACAACAATCCCCGCCGGCTGACTGTCAAGGAAATCGAGCAAATCTATCGGGATGCTTTGGGAGAATAACAACTGTACGGAAAGACGGACAGGCTAATATATAGGAGCGATTCTATGTTTACTACAATCATTCGACCGCGCGTCTCTGAAACGGATGGCGTGGGACATATTAACAATACGACAATTCCAGTCTGGTTTGAGGCCGGGCGAGAAGGTGTTTTCAGAATTTTCACACCTGATTTGTCCTTTAAAAACTGGCGATGCGTTTTAGTGAACATGAACATCGATTTCGTTAGAGAAGTCCTTCTTGGCAAAGATGTGGAAGTTCGCACCTGGATTGCCAAAGTGGGAAACAGCAGTTTTGTCCTGGAAGAAGAACTATACCAAGATTCTCACCTGTGTGCGAGGGGAACGGCTACGTACGTAAATTATAATCAAGCTACTCGGAAGGCCGAACCCATCCCGCAAGAAATACGTGAGCAATTGGAATTACACAGAAGAGAACCAACATGAGTAAGTAGGGCCTAATAAACAAGAGAGGGTTGTTTGAATATGAGGGATGTTTTTATCGTCGGTGCGGCACGAACTGCAATCGGCCGTTTCGGTGGCAGTCTTCAACCGCTTACTTCCTCCGCATTGGGCGAAGTGGTGATTAGAGAAGCAATTCAACGGGCCAAGGTCGATCCAAACCAGATCGATGAAGTGATTCTCGGCAATGTCTATCAGGCTGGGGGAAAGGGCAATCCAGCCAGGCAAGCGGCGCTTAGAGCGGGACTCCCTGTTCAAATTCCAGCAATGACCATCAATAAGCAATGCGGTTCAGGAATGCGCGCCATTGCTCTGGGGTATCAACAAATTTTAACAGGTGAAGCGGACATCATTGTTGCGGGTGGCGCAGAAAGCATGAGCAATGTCCCGCACCTTTTGCTGAACGCGCGTTGGGGCCAAAAAACGGGAGTGTTGTCTGCAGAAGACAGTCTGCTGTACGACGGCTTAATTTGTGCGATTGAAGGTTATCACATGGGGATTACAGCGGAAAACTTGGCTGAAAAGTATCACATCTCCCGGGAGGATCAGGATCGCTTTGCCTTGGAAAGTCAGAAAAAGGCGCTTCAAGCGATCAGAGAAGGTCGCTTTGAAGCGGAAATTGTGCCTGTCTTTCTGAACACGGCAAAAGGGACAAGTCTTTTTCGGATAGATGAACATCCTCGTGAAACTACCTTTGAAAAGCTGCAGGGTTTGTCTCCAGTGTTTAAGACTGAAAACGGTACGGTGACTGCGGGCAACGCATCTGGTATCAACGATGGAGCTGCAGCTGTTGTGCTTGTCTCTGAAAACGTTTTAAAAGAGCAGGGTTTGAGGCCATTGGTCAGAATACGGTCGGTTGCTTCGGCCGGAGTTGCTCCGTCTGAAATGGGAATTGGTCCGGTTCCTGCTACACAAAAAGCCTTAAGCAAGGCAGATTTACGGCTGGATGACATTGAACTGATTGAATTAAATGAAGCCTTTGCAGCCCAATCGCTCGCAGTGATCAGAGAACTGGATATGGATCTCGCCAAGGTGAATGTCAACGGAGGAGCGATTGCCTTGGGTCATCCTGTTGGTTGCTCGGGTGCTCGTATCGTTGTTACGTTGCTTTACGAAATGATGCGCACAGGAAAGAAAACAGGTCTTGCAACCATGTGTGTTGGCGGCGGTCAGGGGACGGCAATGGTTGTTGAATTGGCATGACTGAAAACGAGGAGGAGAGAAAATGGTACAGCAAATCATGGTCGTGGGGGCCGGATTAATGGGGGCGGGCATAGCCCAAGTGATGGCAAAGGCTGGCTTTGAGGTTACATTGGTAGACAAAACGGAAGCCGATTTGCAAAGAGGAAAGGGACAAATTGAAAAGAGCGCTTCCTCTCTTGTGAAGAAAGGTGTCTATCTGCCGAATGATTTAGAAAAGTTGCTGGACCACATTCACTTTACAACTCAGCTAAAGGATGGCAAAAACGCAGATTTGGTGATTGAGGCAATCCCGGAAAAATTGCATTTGAAACAGGAAATGTTTCGGGAACTGGATCAACAGGTTAAAAAGGAAGCGATTTTGGCTTCCAACACGTCCTCATTATCCATTGCTGCGATCGGTTCCGTCACCCGACGCCCCGATCAAGTGATTGGAATGCACTTCTTCAGTCCCGTTCCCAATATGAAACTGCTGGAATTGGTACGATCAATCATCACATCCGAGGAGACGGTTAAGATTGCCCAAGAGGTAGGCAAGAAAATTGGAAAGGAAACCATTATTGCACCAGATTATCCCGGTTTCATCGTAAACCGGGTGCTCGTACCGATGATGAACGAAGCGGCTTACCTGGTCATGGAAGGAAACGATCCCGAGGAAGTAGACCGGGGACTGATGTTGGGAGCGAATCATCCTGTTGGCCCTCTTCGTTTGGCCGACTATTGCGGCCTGGATGTAACCTTGTTTACATTAGAGAGCCTGTATGAAGGATTTGGCGATCCGAAATATCGTCCATGCCCGCTACTCAAGCGTATGGTGGAGGCGGGAATGCTGGGGAAAAAGTCAGGACGCGGGTTTTATCAGTATTAAGTGTATGAGGAAAGAAGGGATCAGACGTGTTGTTGTCAGAAGAACAGGAACTTTTCCGAGAGTCGTTCCGCCGTTTTGCTGTGGAATGGATAGCACCGAAGGCAAAAGCTGTTGAGGAAGCGGCAGAATTTCCGTGGGATCACTTCCACTTGCTTGGCAATGAAGGTTTATTTGGTTTGCATGTTCCGGTCAAATACGGCGGAAAAGGCTTGAAATTAATGGAGAGTGTAATGGCTGTGGAAGAGATCGCTGCCGCTTGTGCGTCTACATCGGTTCTGCTATGTACACAAGCGTTGCCAACCTTTTCCTTACTACTCGGAGGAAACGAGGAACAAAAATCACAATTTCTTCCCCTTCTTGCCCATGGAAAAGTGCCGGGTGCATTTTGCATTACGGAAGCAGGAGCCGGTTCTGATGTAGCGAATGTGCAAACGATCGCAGAAAAAAACAAGGATGGGTACGTGTTGAAGGGCCGGAAAAAATTTATTGTAAACGCCGGTGTGGCTGGACTGTACGTGGTCCTGGCCCGCACATCCGAGCATCGGACAAAAGGACTTAGTTTGTTTATCGTCGAACAAGACACTCCCGGTCTGTCATTTGGTCCTAGAGATGAGATGATGGGGATGCGCGGTTCGGTTACAGGCGAAGTGATCCTGGATAACGTCCAAGTTTCAGAAGGACATTTGCTCGGGAACGAAGGAGACGGTTTCCCCATTATTATGAATGTCTTCAATCGAACTCGCACCTTGGTGGGTGCCCAAGCAGTTGGTATTGCAAGGGGGGCCTTGGAATATGCGTTGCGTTATCTGAAAGAGCGCAAGCAGTTTGGAAAATCGCTTAGCGATTTTCAAATGATACAGGGAATGCTGGCAGATCTTGCGATGCAGTTGGAAGCATCCAGGCTGCTTGTGTATCAAGCATCGCACAAAATCGATTGTGGAGATTCAAACGTAGAGATTTACGCCTCTATGGCCAAATGCTACGCATCTGACACTGCAATGAAAGTGACTACCGAAGCTGTTCAACTCTTGGGAGGGTACGGTTATTCCAAGCAGCATCCGGTGGAAAGAATGATGAGGGACGCCAAGGTAACCCAAATTTATGACGGTACAAACCAGATCCAGCGCCTTATCATAGCTAGAAAACTGTTAAGCACATAATGGGTTTGTTGCATCTCGAAAGTAAAAACTATGGTTGAGAAGGCGTTTCATGAAAAAGTGCGCTTGGGCAAGCTATCTTAATTAACGCCTAGTTTGTTGGTTCGGATCATGTCATGTTTGTAAGTCGATGTGATAATTGAAATGTGCTTGTATCACAAGAATTTTCAATATGAACCAAGTTTTACGAATTTTTTCGCTATCTTTTAAAACAAATTCATGAAATACCTGGCTTTCGGGAAAGATACCCTCCATAAGGGAAATCCGCGTACTCCAAGGAGGTATCACTCATGGCCGACCATCCCATTCAGGGCTTGATGCGCACGGCAATGGAGAACATCAAGCAAATGGTGGATGTCAATACAATCATCGGGGATCCGGTGGAAACGCCGGACGGCAGTGTCATCCTGCCGATTTCCAAAGTGGGTTTTGGGTTTGCCGCGGGCGGCAGTGAATTTCAATACAGTCAACCTCATTCGGGGGCGATCGGCTATCCGTTTGGAGGAGGAAGCGGCGGAGGAGTCTCGATTACGCCGGTTGCCTTCCTGGTTGTCGGCAAACAGGGGATTCGCTCCATTCCGCTGGAAAACACCACCCACCTATACGATCGGATTCTCGATTCCGTGCCGCAGTTGGTGGAGAAAGTGCAAAACCTGTTCGACAAAAAAGAGAATGCCGATGTTCACGTATCGCCATGTGCCCCGCATGTCGACGAACCGGATCTGGAGGACCTGATCGGGCGAAGCTGAAGCAAAGGACAAAAAAACAGGCAGGCCAGCTGACGGGATGAGCCCGCCAGCGGCTAGCCTGTTTTTTTGTGCATGCCGGCTACCAGCGGTAATCCACAATCGTGCCGACTGCTGCCGCATATCGGTAGTGCAGGCTGGACCAGAGACGGGAGCGGTACGGATTTTTGCCGTACAGATCGTCGTGCCAACGGGAATAGCTCCCCAACGGTGTCCGTTTTACGCGCAGCGCCTCATCGCGAAACTGGCGGGCCAAATCTTTCATCAGGGCGGTGTAGGAGGCGGGTTCGGCCGCGACGGCACTCCGCCAGACGGATTCGCGCAACTCCAGCGTCCCGTTGTCGGCAAACGCAAATCCGAATTTCCGCAGCGGACCCGCTGCCGCGCGCGCCACGCGCGCAAACGTCTCCAGTTTGTGGGTGGCCAGAATGTCTTTGTGTTCATGAAGAAACGCCTGCAGACGGTTGTACCGGCTGACCAAACGCTCTGTTTTTTGCCAGAAATCCTCCAGCTGTTCGCTTTGCGCCTCCTTCGAGACAACGGAATCTGACGTTTCTGAAAGCAGGCGGAGACCGTTCGGGAAAGAGGGTTCCAGCCGGGCGAATTGCCGTGCCGCCTCATCCAATTCCGCGGAAAAACGGCAGAGGCGGGCCAGGGAATGGGAGAGTTCCGTCAGCCATTGCTGCTGCCGGGCGTAAAACGGCTGCAGATTGCAGGTGAAAACCGGTACGACAGGCGTGTTCAGCCTTGCCTGAGCCATCTGAAACTGGTAACGGCCAACGCGGTGGCTGAACGGTGCATGCCCCACTCTGTCCAGCTTCATGCCAAGTCTCCTCTCTGAAGAATAATTGGCTTTTTCTCTCTCTATGCGTATACTAGCAAATGAGTCCTGCTTATTCCATCTCGATCAGCAGGTCGCCGGTTTCGATGGCATCTCCCGCCTTGACGTGGACGGCCGCGATTTTTCCATTTGCCGGCGCCTGAATGGTTGTTTCCATTTTCATCGCTTCGCTGATCAGCAGATGTTCGCCCTTTTTCACCTTGTCTCCTGCGGCAACCAGCACCTTGAGCACCTTGCCCGGCATGGTGGCGCCCAGGTGTCCGGGATTTTGCGGGTCAGCCTTGCGCCGCACCTTTTCCGACACTTTGGCCGAAAGGTCGCGAATGAAGATTTCGCGCGGCTGTCCGTTCAGTTCAAAGTACAGGATTCTTCTGCCGTCCGGGTGCAGTTCGCCCACGCTTACCATCTTGATGATCAGCGTTTTGCCTTTTTCAATGGTAATCGCCGTCTCTTCGCCCGGGCGCAAGCCGTAGAAGAAGGTGGGGGTGTTCAGCACGGACAGGTCGCCGTACTCTTTGGTGCTTTGTTCGTACTGCAGGAAGACCTGCGGGTACATGATGTAGGAGAGGATGTCCAGCTCGCTGGGCGTCCTTCCGATTTTTTCTTCCAGCTCTTCTTTCACCTTGCCGAAGTCGACGGGCGGCAACAGTTCTCCGGGGCGGGCCGTGAAGGCGTCGCGCCCTTTCAGGATCAATTCCTGCAGGCGTTTGGGGAAGCCGCCGGGAGGCTGTCCGAGATAGCCCTGGAAGTACTGGATGACCGAGTCGGGGAAGTCGAGGCGTGCGCCTTTTTCCCAGATGTTTTCTTCGGTCAGGTTGTTTTGCACCATGAACAGGGCCATGTCGCCCACCACCTTGGAGGAGGGCGTCACCTTGACGATGTCTCCGAACATCCGGTTGACGGTGGCGTACATTTGCTTGACTTCCTCCCAGCGCCCTTCCAGCCCGACTGCCTTCGCCTGCTGTTGCAGGTTGCTGTACTGGCCGCCCGGCATTTCGTGCAGGTACACTTCGGTGTTGCTGGACTTCAAACCGCTCTCAAATCCCTGGTAGTAGGGGCGCACGTCCTCCCAGTAGTCGGACAGCTTGTTGAAGGATTCGAGTGAGAGGCCGGTGTCTCTTTCCGTATGGGCGAGACTGGCGATCAAGGCGTTTAAGCTGGGCTGGGAGGTGAGGCCGGACATCGAGCTGAGGCATGCGTCGACGATGTCGACTCCCGCTTCAACCGCCTTGAGCAGCATCGCGCCGCCATTTCCGGAAGTGTCGTGAGTGTGCAGGTGAATCGGGATGCCGATTTCCTGCTTCAGGGCGCGGATCAATTCGTAGGCCGCGTACGGCTTCAGCAGGCCGGCCATATCCTTGATCGCCAGGATGTGCGCGCCCGCCTTTTCCAGTTGCTTGGCCAGATCAATGTAGTATTTCAGCGTGTATTTGGTTCGCGTCGGGTCGAGAATGTCGCCAGTGTAGCAGATCGCCGCCTCGGCCACTTTTCCAGCCTCCCGCACGGCCTCAATGGCGGTCAGCATGCCAGGCAGCCAGTTGAGGCTGTCAAAGATCCGGAAGACGTCGATTCCCTGTTCCGCCGAAGCCTTGACGAAAGCCTGGATGACGTTGTCCGGGTAATTGGTGTAGCCGACCGCGTTCGCCCCTCTCAACAGCATCTGGAACAGGATGTTAGGGATGCGCTGGCGCAGGATTTGCAATCGTTCCCAAGGGGACTCCCGCAAAAACCGCATCGACGTGTCAAAAGTGGCACCGCCCCACATTTCCAGCGAGAAAAGGCCCGCTCCCAGCTTGCCGGTGGCTTCCGCGATCGTCGCCAGGTCATAGGTGCGCACCCGGGTGGCGAGCAGCGATTGATGGGCGTCGCGAAACGTCGTGTCCGTCACCAGCACCCGTTTCTGCTCGCGGATCCAGCGAATCAGTCCCTCCACTCCCTGCCGTTCCAGAATTTGCTTCGTCCCGTCCGGATACGGTTGGGAAAAAGGCGTTCGCGGGATGCGCGGCGTTTCAAAGTGCGGCTTTTTCACCTTGTCCAGGCCGGGATGCCCGTTGACGATGGTTTCTCCGATGTAGGTGAGCAGTTTGGTGCCGCGGTCCTGCCGTCCCGGGAAGACAAACAGTTCCGGTTTGCTGTCGATAAACGAGGTGTCGTAGTTGCCGCTGAGAAAATCGGGATGGGTGACGACATTCTCCAGAAACGGCAGGTTGGTCTTCACGCCGCGGATGCGAAATTCGCGCAGGGTGCGCAGCATTTTCCGCGCAGCCTGGTCAAAATTCGTGCCGTAGGTGGAGATTTTTACCAGCAGCGAATCGTAATAGGGCGTAATGATCGCTCCGGGATAGCCGTTGCCGCCGTCCAGCCGCACCCCGAAACCGCCGGCGGAACGCCAGGCCAGAAGGCGTCCCGCATCCGGCAGGAAGTTGTTTTCCGGATCTTCGGTCGTGACGCGGCACTGGATGGCGTATCCGCTCATCTTGACCGCTTCCTGCGAGCGGATGCCGATCTCTGGATCGGACAGGCGGTACCCTTCGGCAATCCGAATCTGCGCCTGCACGATGTCGATGCCGGTGATCAGTTCGGTAATCGTATGTTCCACTTGAATACGCGGGTTTACTTCGATAAAGTAAAATTTTTTGTCGGGCGTGAGTAAAAATTCCACGGTTCCTGCGTTGGCGTAACCGGCTTTGCGCATCAGCGTCAGGGCCGCCTGGCAGATTTGCTCCCGCAGCTGATCGTCAAGCGAGCGGCTTGGCGCCACTTCCACCACTTTTTGGTGGCGGCGCTGCACGGAGCAGTCGCGTTCAAACAGATGGACGATGTTGCCGTAGTGGTCTGCGAGGATTTGCACCTCGATGTGCTTCGGCTTTTCCAGGTACCGCTCCAGGTAGACCTTGGCGCTGCCAAACGAGGAGCGCGCTTCCGAGCGGGCCCGTTCCAGCGCATCCTGCAACTCGTCCTGGCTGCGCACGATCCGCATGCCGCGGCCGCCGCCGCCCGCCACCCCCTTGACAATGATCGGGTAGCCGTGTTCCCGCGCGAACAGCAGGGCGTCTTGCAGCGTCTCCACCGGTTCCGGCGTGCCGGGGATGACGGGAATGCCGGCTTCTACCGCCAGCCGGCGCGCTGCCACCTTGTCGCCAAACATCTCAATCTGTTCCGGGGCGGGACCGATGAAAAGGATCCCTTCCTCCCGGCAGCGTCTGGCAAATTCGGCATTTTCAGCGAGAAACCCGTAGCCGGGATGGATGGCGTCAATCTCGTTTCGCTTGGCGATTTCCAGGATGCTCTCGATGTCCAGGTAGGCTTCGATCGGACCTTTTCCAGCCCCTACCAGGTAGGATTCATCCGCCTTGAAGCGATGAATCGAGACGTTGTCCTGTTCCGAATAGATCGCCACAGTACGGATGCCAAGCTCGGTAGCGGCGCGGAAGATGCGGATGGCGATCTCGCCGCGATTGGCCACCAGCAGGCGGTTGATCTTTTTGCCTTGCATCACGTTCTCTCCTTTCCTTCCAAAAAACTTGGAATTTTTTATATATTGCAAATATACTAAAGAGCAGTTGCATGCACAACCACATGCCCAAACGGAGGACGATTGAGCACATGGAGAAACAAATGCCCGTATTTGCATATGGGACCTTGATGATAGGGAGGGAAAATTACAAGCGGTATATACACCCTTTTCCGCACAGGGCAATTCCTGCTGAAACAGAAGGCGAGCTGTACCATTTGCCGCTGGGATACCCTGGACTGCTTGCCGGACAAACCTCGGTCAGGGGGGTCTGCTTCTTTTTTCCCGAAGAAGTGTACGAGCAGGTGCTGACAGGCCTGGATGAACTGGAAGGGTATTTTGGACCGGGGGATCCGCGCAACGAGTATGAACGTGTCTTGATGCCGGTGCGCCTGGACGGCGGAGAGCAGATCCAAGCGTACGTCTATCAGTTCGTCGACGCCGCATATGCCAGGAGGAAAGGGATACGGGTGGAAGACGGCGATTGGCACGGTTTCATGCAAAGGAGGCAGCGTGAATAGAGGGTAAAACTTTGGCCAAGAATGGTTGGGGAAAGGAGTGATCCTCTCCATGGATATTCGGAACATGCCGCCTGCGCAAATCTGGCGGATGCTGATTCCCCCATCGGCTTGGCTGTTTCCCGATGAATTGCCGGAAGACGAATTGATTTTTGCCTACCGCGACCATATCTACTTCGTCCATCATGACGGTTCGGTCCTCGCCCTGCCCAAAACGGCCGCGCGGGAAAGGTCTGACCTGGGGACGCTGTTGGAAAGCCTGGCCACTTCGGAGGAGTCGATTGACTTCGACGACAAGGGCCAGTTTGACTTTGGCTTCGTCCTCAAGCAGATGGGATACGTCGTGCCGACGAAGAAAAAAAGGGAAAAGGCGACCTACGAGATTGAAATTGTCAACACCGTCCTGCCCCGGGCGGCGGGACACCGCTACAAACTGCATCGGGTGCAGTTCGCGTTTGCCCTCTACCACGCCTTGATGCGATGCCACGAATTGAATGCGCAGACGGACTGGGAGTTCGAGCATGAGGTGGAGCGGATCGTGAAAGTGGAACCCAACAACGTGGACAAAGCGCAGGCAAATCTGTAATTTCTACTATTGGGATAGTGAAAAATTGGGCCCGATAAGGTATGATTAGGACGTACATATAAAACCGTGAGGAGGAAGAAAGCATGGCCAATGTTGTTGAACGCCAAGGCGCATTTCAGTTTAAGGGCGGTCCGGTCACGCTGCTGGGACCGGAACTCAAGGTGGGGGACACTGCTCCCAGCTTTACGGTCGTAGGCGGTGACCTGTCCAGCGTTTCTTCGGATGATTTCAAGGGAACCGTTCGCATCATCTCTGCTGTTCCGTCTCTGGATACCGGCGTATGCGACGCGCAAACCCGCCGCTTCAACGAAGAAGCCGCCAAGTTGGACGGAGTAACCGTTCTGACGATCTCCGTCGACCTGCCGTTTGCACAAAACCGCTGGTGCGGTGCAGCGGGCATCGACAAGGTAAAAGTTTTCTCTGATCACAAGGACCTCTCCTTCGGAACTGCTTTTGGCGTAGCCATCAAGGAATACCGCCTGCTCTCCCGTGCCGTTTTCGTCGTGGATTCCAACGACAAGGTGGTATATGCGGAATACGTTCCGGCTGCCGGCCAGCATCCCAACTACGAAGCAGCCGTGGAAGCGGCGAAAGCGGCGAAGTAAGGTCTTTCACCCGCTTGCCTGAAAGTCCCTCGATGTTTCAGACGCATCGGGGGCTTTTTTGCGCCTTTTTGTTGGCCGCATGGAAAAATTTGCCGCAGCCTGCTTGACTCCTTCTATAACCATCGGTTACATTATAACCGGTGGTTACTTTTGTTTTCGGAAAAATCGCTGACGGAAGGAGGGCCTATCCGTTATGGGACGATTGCAGGAAAGCCGCTCGGAGGAGACAAGGCGGGCGATCCTCAGTGCCGCCGGCAGGCTGTTTGCGCAAAAAGGCTTTGACGCCGTCTCCATCCGCGAAATTGCCAAAGAGGCGGGCTGTTCCCACACGACGCTCTACATCTACTTCAAGGACAAGGAAGCGCTGCTGCATGAACTTTCCGTCGGACCGCTGGAAGGGCTGCATCAGCAGCTGCGGGAAGTCCTGGACGATAAATCGCTTGCGCCAAGGGAAAAGGCAAAGAGACTGGGCAGCCGTTTCGTCCAGTTTTGCCTTGAACATCGAACCATGTATTCGCTTTTTTTCACGACCAAAGCGGAGCGGGTCGATTGCCCGGAACCAGCCGTCCCCCTGAACCGGCTGCGAAACCAGTTGTTCGGCATGCTGCGTGAATCTCTGCTCGCCTGTCTGCCGCCGGACCTTAAGGAAGAGACGGGACTTGCCTACGCGCGCATTTATTTCTACACCCTGCACGGCATCGTGGGAACCTACAATCAGTCGGAAGAACCGCTGGAGCAGCTGCTGGAGCGGTTGACGCCCACCTTTGAACTGACTGTGGAAGTGCTCTTGGATGGCTTTATCCAAAATGAAAAGAGGCGGAGTGAAAAACAGTGAAGGCAATCCAAATTTCACCGCACATCTGGACGTTGAAAAGTTGGCGTGTGATTCAGTGCAGAGTCTGGGCCGTATTTGAGGAGGACGGCATTACCCTGGTCGATGCCGGCATGCCGTTTATGGCAAAAGGGATTCTCGACTTTCTCAGCCGGTTTCCCCACGCTCCGCTGAAGCGCGTCCTGCTCACCCACGGCCATGTGGATCACGTGGGAGCGCTGCCGCGAATCCTGGCGAAATATCCGGTTCCCGTTTACGCCCATCATCTGGAAATTCCCTATATGGAAGGAAAACGGGTGTACCCCCGGCGCAAAAAACCGGAAAAAAACGTGGCTGAAGGTTTGGCGCAGCCCTTGCCGGAGGACGGCCAGGGAGGGCTGGCAGGATTCGGAGAACTGAAGCCTTATTTCACACCCGGCCATGCGCCCGGACATGTCGTCTACTACCATGAGCAGGATCGCGTGCTGCTCGGAGGGGACCTGTTCACCTCGAAGCGGGGAAAACTGCACCGCCCGATGCCCATTTTTACCGCAGACATGGGTGAGGCGGTAAAAAGCAGCCTGATCCTGCAACAGCTGCAACCGCTGTATTTGGAAATCTGTCACGGCAACCCCGTCAAGGACCCCGCTGAACAACTCGACGCGTACGTTCGGGAAACCTCCGCCAAATACGGGCTTGCGGAGATCGTTTCCAAATAATCTTCGAACATCTGCGAAAAAATGGCAACGTCCCGCTGTTTGTTTCGTTCCCATACGTGAGGTGATTACAATGAAGCGGAGCAGCAGAATCCTGCAAATTTGCCTGACAGCCATCCTGCTGTTGAGCGGATGCCAGGTCGAACGTACGGGGACCAAGGGGCAACTTCCGGAACCGCCCAGGCCGAAGATTGCCTGGAACGGGAAGACTGCGGAAGTTCTGCTCACATCGTACTGTTGGAGCTACGGCAAAAAGGGGAGGTGCGTCGATACCCCGGGCCCTGTAACGATCATTGAAAGATGGAATCCGCACCCCTTGCAGGTCACACCCGGTGCGGTCATCACCCTTTCCTACGAGCTGCCTCCTGACGAAAACTCCATCATGCTGAGCCAGTGGATGGACGGCGATCCGGTTGAGCAGGCACTGGACGAGGATGGCAGATGGACGGCTCCCGAGCAGCCCGGCTGGTACATGTACGAAGTGCGTGCGCGCTGGCCGCAGGGGGATGCCGGCCATGCCTTTGTAATCGAGGTAAGAAACAGCGAGTGACGTTGAGGCCGCCACGATCTGGTATACTGGGAGAGGTACTGCCGGAAAGGAGAGACAGCATGCTGGAGGAATTGATCCGCTTTACCGCGGACGAGGAGGATGCGGGAAAAACGGTGCGCCAGGTTTTGCAGCAGCGCTGCGGCGTTTCCCGCCGCTTGCTGGTTCGCGCCAAGTACAGGGGCTTGATTACCCGAAACGGGGATCGTGTGCTGGTCAATGAGAGGGTGCAGGCTGGCGACGAGATCGCGGTGATGGTTGCCCCGGAGGAGGAAACGGTCGAACCGGAAGAGATGCCGCTGTCCATCCGCTATGAGGACGACGATTTCATGGTCATCGCCAAACCGGCCGGGCTGGTGGTTCATCCGACAGGCAACCATACCGGCGGCACGCTGGCCAACGGCGTCGTCGCCTATTGGCAGAAGCGGGGAGAACACCGCAGGTTTCGCCCCGTCAACCGGCTCGACAAGGATACCTCCGGCCTTTTGATCGTGGCCAAAAACCAGTGGGCGCACGAACAGTTCAGCCGGATGCAGCAGGAGCGGTCGCTGAAACGCATCTACCAGGCGATTGCCCAGGGGCGGGTAGAGCCGGACGAAGGGACGATTGACGCGCCGATCGGACTGGCGGACAACTCCTGTATCGTCCGACAGATTCGTCCGGACGGGCAGCCGGCCGTGACGCACTTCCGCGTACTGGCGCGGGGAAAGGATTTGAGTTTTTTGGAACTGGAGCTGATGACCGGACGGACGCATCAGATTCGCGTTCATCTGAGCAGCCTCGGGCATCCCTTGGCGGGAGACGACCTGTACGGCGGGCAGCGAACCTTGATCGGCAGGCAAGCCCTTCACGCCGCGCGCCTTTCTTTTCTTCACCCGCGGAGCGGGGAGCCGGTGAATCTGCAGGAGCCCCTGCCGGATGACATGCAACAGCTTCTCGACCTTTTTTTTCAGGCGTAGGAAGCTTGCAGCCGCCAAAGCCCAATCCGTCCCGCGACGGAGAATAAATCCCCCTGCAGGCCATGTTGCCGCCATTCGCTCTCCGTTATGCTTGGAGTACAAGGAATCGGGAACACAGAGAGGATGGATAGGCAATGTACGGAAGACGATTGTACAAGTCGCGGCAGGACCGTATGCTGCTGGGAGTTTGCGGCGGGGTGGCCCGGTTTTTCCGCATTGACGCCACGCTGGTGCGTGTCGGTTTCGCGGTGCTCACCCTGTTTACAGGCGTACCGCTCGTCATTTATCTGGTTCTGGCAATCATCGTGCCCAAGGAGCCGATCTGGGGATATGAGGATGAGACGACGGGCATGTTTTCGCCCAAACCGCTCCCCCTTCACAGCGACCTGGATGCCCAACTGGAGCATCTGGAGAAACAGGCGCTCGTGGCTGAAGTGCACCGCCTGCGCGAAGAACTGCTGAAGTGCAAGGGGGTGTAACCTTCCAAGCGGATGCCGCTTTCCGGCCGGAAAAGGCATCTGTTTTTTACTGGATCCTTCCGCCTTTGCAAAATGCGAAGCAAGAAGAAACAATTCGTTTTGCCTGCATAACATGTAGGGTGGAGAACTACATAGGGAGGGAAAGGGTGTGCACGCCGGATTGTACGACATGAACAAGCGGCTCGAACAGACGCGGAAGGTTCTTCGTGAAAAACAGCATCTGAAAAAATTGATCGAAGAAGACATACAGGAACTGGAAAAGGACATCAAGGAACTGGAAGCGATCCTCAGCAATTATTCGCCCCAGCTGCAGCGGTGAAGAAATGAAAGCGGCACGCACAGCCCAAAAAGGCTTTGCCTGCCGCTTTTTTTCGCATTTCTGTTCACTCATCTTCGCTTTTCCACACTTGCGCCACGATTTCGTAGGAGCGGATCCGATCCTCATGGCGGTACATGGGCGTGTTGATGATCAGCTCGTCCGCCTGTGTGGCATCCAGAAGCTCCTGCAGTTTTTGCCGCACGGTGGCAGGGCTGCCGATGATCGAAGCGCGCAGCTGCGACATTACGGTGAACTTTTCAAAGTCGTTCCACATGCTGTCCAGGTCTTCCACCGGCGGCTGAAGGGGTTTCCGTTCCCCCCGTACGGCGTTCAGGAAGCTGAGGTAGTGGGAGGTGGACAGGTAGCGGGCGCGCTCGTCCGTATCCGCCGCGATGACGTTGACCCCGACCATGGCGTACGGTTTGTCCAGCACTTCCGAGGGGCGAAAATGCTTGCGGTAGACCTGCAGCGCCGGCAGGGTGTAGTCCGGCGAAAAATGGCCGGCAAAGGCGAAGGGAAGGCCCAACATCCCCGCCAGTTGCGCGCTGAAGTCGCTCGAACCGAGCAGCCAGATGGGAATGGACATGCCTTCGCCGGGAATCGCCCGAATGCCGGTCGAAGTTTCCGGCGAATACGGTTGAAAATAGCTGCGCAGTTCGGTCAAAAGCTCGGGGAAATCGGCCCCTCCCACCTTCGCATGACGGCGAAGCGCCCGTGCCGTCTTCTGGTCGGTGCCGGGTGCACGCCCGAGGCCGAGATCGATCCTTCCCGGGTAGAGGGATTCCAGGGTTCCAAACTGTTCCGCGATCACCAGGGGGGCGTGATTGGGCAGCATGATGCCGCCGGATCCGACACGGATTTTGGAAGTCCCTGCGGCGATGTAGCCGATCAGGACGGCCGTTGCCGAACTGGCGACGCTGGGCATGCCGTGGTGTTCCGCCAGCCAGTAGCGGGTAAACCCCCATGCTTCGGCGTGCCGCGCCAGGTCAAGGCTGTTACGAAACGATTCGGCAGGTGAGCCGCCCTCGACGATCGGGGAAAGATCCAGCACGGAAAGGGGTATTTCCCGCAACTTTTTGGAACGCGTTTGGCTTGATTCGGTTTGTGACATATGTGTTCCTCCTTTCGCCGCGTGCCTTTTGCCGATATTTGCTGCCATGGGCAAAGCGGGGTCCGTTGTGCCTGCACCGCAAAGTGCGGCGCCCGCTCTGTCAAGGCTGCAGCGCTTGCGGGGAAAGCGCGGCACGGCAACAAATCTTTCTCATTGTTTGGTCAGGATGACCGGTCCATCAGCGGTAATGGCAATCGTGTGTTCGTACTGTGCCGAAAGCTTGCCGTCGCGGGTGCGCGCCGTCCAGCCGTCATCGTCAATCTTGACGTGGTAGGTGCCGACGTTGAGCATCGGCTCAATGGTGATGACCATGCCTTCCTTCAGGCGCGGGCCGCGTCCGGGAGGTCCGAAGTGGGGCACGTACGGCTCTTCGTGCATCTCTCTGCCGATGCCGTGTCCGGTGAAGTCGCGGACGACGGAATAGCCCTGGGACTGGGCAAACGTCTGAATGGCGTGGGAGATGTCGCCGATGCGGTTGCCGACAACCGCTTGCTCAATCCCCAGATAGAGGCATTTCTCCGTTACCTCCAGCAGTCTTTTGGCCTCCGGCGAAATGTCTCCGACTGCGTACGACCAGGCGGAGTCGGCCAGCCAGCCGTCTTTGCGGACGACCATGTCGATGGTGACGATATCGCCGTCGCGCAGCGGTTCTTTCTTGGGAAAACCGTGGCAGATGACATCGTTTACCGAAGCGCAGGTGGCATAAGGATATCCGTTGTACCCTTTTTGTTCGGGAATTGCGTCGTGTTTGGCCAGGAATTCTTCCACAAACTGATCGATTTCCCAAGTCGTGATGCCAGGGCGGATCATCTTGGCGATTTCGCGGTGGCAGGCGGCCAGAATCGCCCCGGCGGCCCGCATCAGCTCGATTTCTTCCTTTGTCTTGAGGATAATCATTGTCTCTCTCCTTGTTTTCACAAATCTGTTCTCCGTATAGTATACATCCTAGATCTGTTGGCGGCGAATTGTCACACTTGCCGGCCCCATGGTAGGATGAAAAAGAAAAAACTTACAGGGGGCAAGGCTGCATGGACAAGTTTCAGGAACATCTGGCCAACTATCAGGCAAATGTGAAAAAGGACATGGAAAAACGGCTCGCTTTCATTCGGGAGCAGGTTGACGGTTCCGGGATGGCAGGTGTGGTTGTCGGGATTTCCGGCGGGATTGACAGTTCAGTGACCGCTGCGCTGTGCGTCAAAGCTTTGGGAACAGAGCGGGTGATCGGCGTCTGGATGCCGGCATACTCGCAACCTGTCCATGAAGCCGATGCCAAAAAACTGGCGGAAACGATCGGACTCAACCTGGTGACCGTTGATGTCGGTCCCGCATACGACACGCTGGTTTCGGCCCTGGAGAAGGTCCTGCCGCTGGGGGACAAAACCAAGGGGAACACCAAGGCTCGTCTTCGCATGGCCACCCTGTACGCCATCGCCAATCAAAAGGGCTGCCTGGTGGCGGATACCTGCAACCGAAGCGAAGTGTACGTCGGGTATATGACAAAAGGCGGGGACGGTCTGGCCGACTTTAATCCGGTGGCGAGTCTGACCAAGCATGAAATCAGAATTTTGGCTCGGGAACTGGGCATACCGGAATCCATCCGGACGAAAGCCCCGTCTGCTGATTTGTGGGAAGGCCAGACGGATGAACAGGAAATGGGCTTCACCTACGAAGACCTCGACCGCTTCCTGATTACCGGTGAGACCCGGCCGGAGGCGAGAGAGCGAATCGAATACCTGCACCGCATTTCCGAACACAAGCGCCGCCTGATGCCGGAAATCTGATGTTTTCCTGCCCGTCTGTACGCGTCAATGCTTGATTCCAGAAAGGTTTTATAAGATAATAGAATTTACGCGCAAGGAACTTTAGATGGTAAGAGGTGGAGCACATGTCGGCGACTGAATTGATGCTCAAAACAACCCTGGAAGGACGCGTCAGACGAACACTTCAATCTTTCTTCCGCCGCACCAATTACATATTGGTCGAAGAAAGCCTGGGTGCGAACGGCCTGACCCCGGAGCAAGTCGCTTATACCATGGATTTGCTGAAGCAAGGCCTGACAGTTGCGGAAATCATGGAACATTTGCGGGAAAAAGGTTTCTTTGACTGATTCGTGGCAGAATTCAACCTCTGAAAAAGAAAGATCGGCGTGACAAAAGGGTCATGAACCGATCTTTTTTTCATCAAGGACAATGCCAGGTTTGGGGGAGTTCCCTATGCCACGGGAAAAGGGCGAAAACGAATGCAAGGGGCGTTTTTTCAACTCTGGTCGGATTGGTAAAGTGTCCTTTCTTTTGGGATAATGGAATGAGAAATAAAAGTCGGCGTTTCATCGCCGCCGCAAATGAGAAACCCGGATGTTGCCGACACGGGTGAGGGAGGAATCGTCACGATGAGCGACGCCAACGAAGAACGGGAGCAAAAGACAACCCGGGAACTCCTGCCGGCAATACGGCCGGAAGCCGAGCTCGTTCCGCTCGTGCTCCCGGAAAAGCATCAACGGTTTTACGACAAACTGCGGGCGAGGATTGAAGCTTTTATCCGGGAAAAGGGAATCAACGGCAAGCTGACGGGGTACCTCTTGCTGGCACCCGACCTGTTCGTGCTGCTCGCACGTCTCATGATGGACAAACGGGTAAGCCTGCAGGCAAAGGCGGTGGCCGGGATTGCCGTTGCCTACTTCATTGCCCCAGTTGATTTCATCCCGGAAGTGGTGCTTACGGGACTCGGCCTGATGGACGACATCATTCTCGCCGTTTACGCCTTGCGCCGGGTCCTTGCCGACGTGGATGAGGCAGTGGTGCGCGAGCATTGGAACGGCGAGCAGGACTTGCTGGCCGTCATCACCCGGATCATCCGCGAGGCGGACGAACTGGTCGGCCAAAAGATTGCCGGCAAGCTGAAAAAAGTGCTTCTTCGCAAATAAGGGAAAGCAGGTTGGAAAGCAAAGAGATGAGATATTTGACAGATTATCAAGAGGGAGAGCGAGTCATCACCTTTTGCCTGGTGAAAGGCAAGGAAGTGGGGGTCGCCAGCAACCAAAGCGAATATTTGAACCTGGAGCTGGGAGACCGTTCCGGGACGATCACGGCCAAGCTGTGGGATGTCAGCGCCGAATTGAAGGACGCCATCCAGGTGAAGGACGTGGTCAAAATTGATGCGGTGGTGCAGGTCTACCGCGGAAAGAAACAGCTGGTGATTCAGCGGATCCGCCATGCTACGGAGGCGGACGGGGTGGAACTGGAGTCGCTGATTCCCGTGTCGCCATTTCCGCAAAACGAGTTATGGGAGAAGCTGGAGAAAACCGTTGAGGCGATGCAAAGCAGGACGCTGCAGGCCATTCTGCGCGAGGTGCTGGCTGACCAAGAGATTTCCGAGCGGTTGCGCCGATATCCGGCAGGGGTGCGGATGCACCACAATTATTGCCACGGACTGTTGGAACACATTGTCGGTCTACTGCAGGCATCCGAACGGTTGCTTCCCCTGTACCCCCATGTGGATCGGGAGGTGCTGTTTGCCACTTGCATCCTGCATGACATCGGCAAGCTGTACGAGCTGTCCGACCCGATCGCTCCCGACTACACCACTCCGGGTCAGCTGATCGGACATCTGGTCATGGGGGCTGAGATCGTCAGCGACATCTGCCGGAAGCTGGGCATTCCCCTGACAGATCCAGAGGTGCTTCATCTGAAACACTGTATCCTGAGCCACCACGGCGACGTGGAAAATGGTTGGGGAAGCGCCGTGTCAGGCAAAACCCCGACTGCGGTTCTGTTTCACTACCTGGACCAGATCGACAGCAAGATGAACGCCCTTCGGCAAACGTTTGCGGACGGAGAAGAGGAAGAGTGGGCGTATGCAAGCGCGCTGCGCCGCAAGGTTTGGCGCGGATACTAGGCGGCAGCGCTAGAAGCCTGGCTCTCCGGGCGGGAATGCCAGGCTTTCTTGTTGCCTGTCCGGCTCCGCCGACAAGTCGAAATTGCCGAATACTTTTGCGCAGGTAGGATTTTCATTGCTTTTTGTAGAATAAGTATCCCTACTTGCTGAAAAAGAGCCCCAACAGCCCAGAAAATGGTTTCGTGGTAGCATTGTGAAGCGCTTTTTGCGACGTCAAACAGATCAGACGAAGGATGAAGTTCATGAAACGGCCAATCTATACACTGCCAAGTATTGTGAAAAAGGCATTCCGAACCGGTGAGCGCTCCCTTCCCCGCGAGGAAATCTGCTCCCGCCTGGAAGCCTGCGGGCTGATATCCGGAACAAATCTGGATGCAGCTTCCTTGCTTGACCGCGTGCTGAAAATGGAACCGTCGCCCGTTCGGGTAGGAAGCTCGGAAGCCATTGTGGAAATCACCTATCAGCCGCACCAATTGTTTGATTTGGCCTTCCGTTATTTGCGGGAAGCGCGAACACCGAAGCTGTTGAACCAGATCGCCGCGGAACTGCGCCGTCATACCCAGTTCGGCATGAACCAGATCATGCGCATGCTGCAGTTGGAGAAGGATCCGCGCTTCGTGCAGGTGCAGGGTGATGAACGCTGGCTGCTTGCGGAGTGGAGCATCGCCAACGATCAGGTATACGACTTTTGCCAAAATAAAGGGATCACCCGGGTATCCATGCGTTCCCTGGTCTACTTTTTGGAGCAGGATGTGCAGGTGGGATCGGAATCCGTCTTCCTGCCGGAGTTGGATGACCGCTTCCGCGTCGAGGGTGACTCGTTGTACATCATGCTGGAAAGCCGGGAAACGGAAGAGCAGTTGGCGTTTCAGGAGATCGCTGCCGCCGTGCGGGAAGAGGAGAGAATAACGGCTGCGCAAGCCGGTCACGTGGAAGACGACAAGCGGGAAGAAGAAGGATTGAAGGAGGAATTGAAGATGAACAGCGTACAAGTGCAAAGCCAGACGATTCAGGAAGTGCGTCAGCTTCTGCAAGATGCGGTCAGCCGCCTGGAGGCCCGAAACCGGGAGATGGCGCAGGAGGTTGTCGCCCATTTCCAACAAAACAATTTGCAGGCTATAGAAGTATTGATGAAAGAGAAAAATAAACACGAGCAGATCGCAACCGGTATTCGACAGCTGTTGGAAGCAAGTGAGCAATGAACAAGCAAGAGGCTACAATCCGGTTGGAGCAGAGATTTGTCTTGCTTCGCGAGATTATCGCGTGCTATCGGATTCGGCTTCAAAAAATGGAGCAGGAAGTGGTAAAGTTGTTTGCCGAGAACCAGCTTTCTGCCATATCAGCATGTATGCGCGAGAAGCAGCGGCTTGTCAGGCGGATTGCCCGGCTGGAACAGTTTGTGCAAAAGTACGAAGCCGTCAACGATACGGGCATCACGCACGACGCAAAACGACAACACTCGGCAACCGAATAAAAAATGAGAAAATGCGGTGAAAATTGGGGACAGGATTCCCCACGCATGCCGCGAGGGCTGGAAAGGAGATCCAAACCCCTGATGTCAGTTGGAAGAAACGAACTATGCCCCTGCGGGAGCGGGAAAAAATACAAGAAATGCTGTGGGCAAGTGACCCTGATCAGCGAATTGCGCAGCCGTCACGAACAAAAGCTGCAAAAGGAGTACGCAAGCTGGGTGGAACGGCTGAATCACTTTGTCGGCAGCCATGTGACAAGCGACGCCGTCTCGAAAGCGCGCAGCCTTTTCGCCGAAGAGGTCGGGCTGGATGAGGAGAAGGTGATCCAGCCGGAATGGGCTGCGCACTTTTTTAACTGGTTTGTGCTGGACGTGCAAAGAGATGGCGGCACCTTGCTGCAGATGTACCTGAAACGGCATGGACGGCGCATGGAACCGGACTTGAAGCGTTCCTTCCTTCAGCTTCACCTCAACGTATACGAGATTGTCGGGGAAGAGCGGGACGTCCTCATCATCCAGCAGCCGATGACGCTGGAAAGGCTTTACCTGCTCAAGCCCCATCACGTCAGGATGCAGGTCGGACAGCTGATTGTCGGTCGCCTGTTGAACCTGGGGCTAAGGAACATGCTGTTCTCGGGCAGCATCATTTTGCAGCCGCATATCAAGCCCTCTCTGCTGGATTGGCTGCGGCAGCACCCCGAAGTGAACGAGGCCGGGGAAAACAGCGAAAAGCGCGTCTACACGACTGCGCTGTACCGGTTTATTCTGCAGTTTGGCAGCGAAGGCAGCCAGCGGCAGAAACCGCGGGAATCCCTCTTGCGCCGCAGTTTTCCCGTGGAGGACCCGTCAGATTTGCTCAAGCGGGTGGAAGCGCAGCGCAGCTTTGAACTGAAAAAACGGGACAGCGCCAGCGAAGTTTGGGTGTACGCGCCGCGCCGGGAGGAGCATCTGTTTCCGACGCTCAAGGATGCGCTTCTGGAACTGTTTGAGGTGCAGGGCGAACTGATTCTGCAAAACGGTTTTCTCCATTTGGAAGGATACCGGGAACAGCTGGACGAGATTACGGAACTGCTGCAGCTGGCCTTGCCGCAATCGGAAGAAGAGATTCGCGTCCTGACTTCGACGGGGGCCAGACTGACCCGCGGCACCTTGTTCATTACCAGCCAACCCGCTTTGCCGCCCAAGGTGTTGCAATGGGCAGTGAAAACCTATTTTGCGGAAAAATGGCTGGTCACGCCGCACGAAGCGCTGAACGGGCTTGCTCCCATCCTGGTGGCTGCTTCCGACAATCGGGAACTTCGCGGCAAGCTGGAAGCGCTGATGGAACAGATGGAGCAGGACGGCCGTTTGGGCCAAGGCATTTCCCGGTTTATCCAGATGGAGATTCTGCGGCCGCGCCTTTCCCTGAAAAATGACAGCCTGAACATCAACAACCTGTTGCGCCGGCCGCTGATCGAGGGCCTGCCCGAGAGCGCGTACACGGTAAACCCGGACAGGCTGGCAGAAATTCATCGATTTGTATTGGAAATGACCGAAGGAAAATCGGAAGCAACGGTGAAAAAATACGACGAAGTGATGAACAACTTCCGCTCCTTTGTCAGAGGGGCTTTTGGCCCTGCCTTTGCCTGGGAGCATTTGCGGCCGGAAGACCTCGCCTTTTTCCTGCTGCACGATATATACAGCCGTGCCGATGCGGTGAACAAGACGCTGGCGGCCAATCTGCTCTCCGTCTTGTCTGCCTTCTTCAAGTGGCTGGACAAACAGGACGGCACGTCGGTGGCGACGCGGATGCAGCCTTTCCTTGCGGAGCTGAAGGATGTGCTTCCGGAAACGTACCGGATGCACAACGCCATGGAAAAGGAGGCGTATCAGCGTTTGTTCGGCGCCCCGTCCGCGCTTGCCGAAGTGATGGCCGAGCCGGTCATTCTGCTCAACAAGGAGCAGGATTACTGGTTGGCCCGGCGTGCGAACGGCCAGACCATCAAGCTGGTCATCGAAGAAGCGGAAGGCTTGCAGGAGAATTGGATGATCGCCGCCCTGTTCGGCCGGGCTGAAGACGGATTCTGGCGCCTGTACAGTTCGCCGGAACTGTATCCGCCCGTTGTTGCCCAGATGCTGGGGGCGCCGGTGAGCGTACCGGTGTAGTTCTGGCATAAACGAAAAACAACCCGCCCAAGCAGGTGGCATCCTGCGATGGGCGGGTTGTTCGCATTTGGCTACGCACTGCGAACCCATTGACGAACGGTTTGATCCTTCGGCAGAAGAAACCCGAAAAGACCGATCAGAGGCAACAGCGAACACATGCTGATGACGAACTCCAGGCTGTACAAGTCCGCCAGCTTTCCGAGGACGAGCGCGCCCATGCCGCCCATGCCAAAGGCAAGTCCGGTAATCAGTCCGGAGACCATGCCGATTCGGCCCGGCATCAGCTCCTGCGCGTACACGACCGAGACGGAAAAGCTGGAGAGCAGGGTCAGTCCGCTCAAGAAGAGCAACGGATAGGTCCAGATGCCGCTGACATAAGGGGTCAGCAGCGTGAACGGCAACGAGCCAAGCATGGAGAAGATCAGCACGTTGCGCTTGCCGAAGCGGTCGGACAGGGGGCCGCCCAAAAACGTCCCGATCGCTCCTGCCAGAAGAAAGCCGAAAATGACGTATTGGGCACGGGTAAAATCCATATGTTTGAAATTGATCAGGAAAAACTGGTAAAAGCTCTGGTAGCCCACGTGCGTCCAGGAGCGGATTGTGACCAGCAGAATGAGCAGGAGCAGGGCAACTTTGCGCTTTTTCCCGTTGGTATAGCTCACTGTCGCGGCAGCCGCCTTTTTCTTCAGCTGATTGCCGCGGAACCAGCGGGCGACGTAATAGAGGACGGCACTGGCCGCTGCAGCGGGAAGCAAGAACCACATGGCACCCGGTTGGCCGAGGCTGGCAAAAACCAGGACGGTCATCAGCGGCGCCAATGCCTGACCGGCGTTGCCGCCAACCTGGAAGATGGACTGCCCAAGCCCGCGCCGCGATCCGGAAGCGGCGTGGGTAAACCGGGAGGCTTCCGGGTGAAACACGGCGGAACCAAACCCGACGGCCACCACGGCCAGCAGCACCAGGTAATATTGATTGGCGAAGGCGAGCCCAAGCATGCCCAGTCCGGAAATGAGCAGGGCAGCCGGTGCCAGCAACGGATGGGACTTGCGGTCTGTATACAGGCCGACGACCGGTTGCAGAACGGATGCCGTCAGATTCATCAACAGCAAAATGATTCCCGTCTGGGTGTAGGTCAAGGCCAGGTTGTTTTTCAGAATGGGCAGCATGGCGGGGATCACCGCCTGCAGTGAGTCGTTGAACAGGTGTACGAGGCTGATGGCAAACAGCACGCGATAAACCGTGGGCGCCGTATTGGCCACGGGGGAAGCGTGTGCGGTTGAAACACTCATCTCTGGTTCATCTCCGTTAGCGCTTTATGAATGAGAAAGTATTTTGCAACAAGCAGGTATTAAATGGATAAACGGTCAATTGCCGTTTCAGGAAAGTGTGACGGGAAGAAAGCATCGTGGGTCTTGCGTCCTGATCCAGCAAGAAAACTTTCGAAAAAACAGCCGCTCGCCCGTGAAAAATTCAAAAAAATTTCAAACGGGAGGTTTTTTTATTCTAGCACTCCCTTCTGAAGACGTCATCCATTTTGCTTCTTCATATTCTTTTGGTTTACATGACGAAAGTCCACATTTCGGCGGCCGGGCGGCGGTTGAGGAACATTTTTCTACAAATAAAGACGACAATATGGTACAATACACGAGTCAAAGTTTTTTCACCTGAAAAAATTATTTGTTTTTCCTGTCGAAAGGCAAACGTCTGAATTGTGGTTTTCCACACCATTGCCATTTGTACGCAAGCAAGGAGAAGATTATCATATGCCGGAAACAGCTGCAAAAAGACGCGCTTCCGCTTCTCGTAGAAGACCATCGGGCCGAAGTCGAAAGATTCGCAAATGGTTGCTTTTTTTTAGCATTTTGACCCTATTTCTGATCGGCGGTGCCGTTGGGGCCGTATATTGGAAAGTGGACAGCACCTTGGATGCCGTGACGCAACCGCAACGGCAAGGCGGCGTCTCTTCGTCTGTAGGGAGAGCCGAGTACAAATCCAATGAACCGCTTTCCCTCGTGATTCTCGGCACCGATACGCGGCCGGAGACAGGTTCTATGAACACCGACGTCATGATCGTGGCCGTGATCAATCCGGAGGACAAGAGAGTGTCGATGGTTTCCCTGCCGCGCGATACGCGGGTGAAAATTCCCGGATACAGCGGTTACCACAAGATCAATTCGGTTTACGCCAACGGGGAAGCGGAGCGGCGCCGCGCCGAACGAAACAACGAGGTGCCGGAGGAAGACGGAATCTCGCTGGTCAAAAAGACGTTGGGAGAAATCCTGGGAATTCCGATCAACCACTACATCGCGCTTGATTTCGAAGGATTCAAGGCCGTGATTGATGAATTGGGCGGGATCGAGGTCAACGTCGATCGCCGGCTTGTGTATGACGACCCGACGGACGGGACCCATATCAACCTGCAGCCCGGGCTGCAGGTCCTGAATGGCGAACAAGCCCTTGGCTACGTCCGCCATCGGCATGACAACCGCGGGCTCAAGTATTATTCCAGCGACTTTGACCGCAACCGCCGCCAGCAGGAAGTGATTCGGGCGGTATTGGACAAGGCGGCCTCCCTGGATGGCCTGACCAAGGTGTTCGCGATCATGGATGTGGGGGCGAAACATATCCGCACCGATCTGTCGAAGGAGCAAATCATCGGCCTGGCCTACGATTTCAAGAACTTTAACTCCTCGATGGTGACCACCTTGGAGAACGGCGCCTATTGGCAGGGCGGTTACACCTATCTGGACAAGGAGAAGCTGGAGTTGATCCGCAGCACGCTTCAGGCGGAAATGGGCCTGAGCGGCAGCGCGGTAGCCAAGCTGAACAACTCTCCCGTACTGGGGGAAAGTGACAGGACATTCGCTTCGTCAGGTTCGTCCAGTTCGTCCGGCACGAAGAACAGCAGCGCGAAGAAGAGCGAAAAGAAAACGACCGAGTCCGCTGCGCCGGCGGCCAATCCTCCGAAGGATGAGGAAACGATGCAGCAGACCGACGGGGGAGAGGAGATGGCGGAAAGCGAGTTGCCTCCGCCGGATATCGTCTCGCCCGGGTTGCCGGTTTTGGAAGACGGAACCAATCGGCAGACGCCGATCCCCTCGTACCCGGAGAATGGGGGCGGAAGAGGAACGGAAGCAGAATGGCAGGTTCCCGCCGCAGAGACGGAGCCGTCCCAAACGTATACCCCGCAACTGGAGACGCCGCCGGATGTCATGCTGCCAGTGGGGCAACTCGACCAGATTCCGGCCGTTCAATAAAGAACAAGATAAAAAACAATGCAAAACACCTGTTTTTCAGCAGGTGTTTTGTTGTTTCGCCAAGAATTTTTTCTTTGACGGAGGTTTAGAAAACACCAAAAAGCTGATACACTAATAATATACAGATTAGAAAGACAAATCAGAAAATTTATGCTCTGACAGGAGGGATTGGGATGATGATCTTTTTGGTAAACTTGTTACTGGTGATTGCATTTCTTTATCTGATCAGCCGTCAACAAAATGAGGAACTGCTGTACGATGAAGAATTCTTTCTCCAAAATCCCTCTGCAGTGGAAGAGTATCAGCAAATGCCCATTGATTTTCAGAACGCCTTTTTCCGCAAGCACAGGGAATGGATTAAGGAAAAGTACATGCGCGGCGAAAGTTATGTATTGGGCTACTGTCCCCATAAGGAAGTGCGCAGGGCATGGCTGGCGGAGTTTGTGAACAAGAAAAACATGAACGATACTCCTACCCCTTCTTCGTGAAGGGGTTTGGTTTTTTTCGCGGCTGGCGTGGTATACTTGGGTATCGCCGGGAATAGAAGGGAAGCCCGGCCGCATGCTGCGCGGAGAGGAGAAGATTGCATGTTGTCTTATTTGACGGAGAAAATCACGGCTTTTCTTTCCGGGCACGGAGTCGTGCTCGAAGTGACGCTTCGTTCGGAACAGTCCCTCGTGGAGGAAGACGAGCGGCGGGAAGTGGAAATTCAATTTGCCGAGCGGGAAGAGGATGGGGTGCCGGTCGCCCGTGTGCATCTGGTCATGCTGCCTGGGGAATCCGGCTGTGAAGTGGAGGCCGAAATCTTCCATGCCGCTGATACGATGGGCGCGGATGAAGCGGCACAACTCTGGAGCCGGGCGCGGGAAATCGTGCCGGACATCTCGCTGACGGAGAAAAAACGGTATCGGGATCCGGGCAGGTGCGTGGAAGCCGCGTTGGTCCTGGATTTTCATTTTGTCGCGGAACAACAGGAAGCGGGGAGTGCCGAGCTGGAAGAGCGGATGCAGCGCTTTGCGGCGGACCTGGGAAAACTGGTTCGGCTGTAAGCCGCGAAAATTGGCGTTTTGTTTCGTCCGGGCAGGGGAACAAAAGCCAGGTGTCAGCATTTGAAATCTTTTGTCGAAAGCCTTTTCAACCTTCCGCACTTTTTGCACAATAAGATTAATCTGTTTTCCAACTCCAAGGAATGGGGGGCACTCATTCTGATGAATCATAACGGTATCTTGTTGGGAAGACGCCGCTTTCAGTATACGACCTCACCCGTGGCAGAGGTGGAAGGATGGACATTCGAGATGGCCCCTGGATTGAAACTCATTGCAGGCGGAAGCGCCAATCCTCTGCAAACGCTCATCAGCCTGTATCGGGAGGGGGAGAAGGCAGCTCAGTTGGTCCTGTTTCATCGGAGATGCGATTCCGATGTGACCGTACAAGCCATTTCGAGCGATTTGACGCTGAAAATCGTTCCGGCGACAAGAAGGGTTCGCGTGGAAGTTAAACAGTGAAGCACCCGGAAGCCAGGGTGCTTTTTTTGAAATGAAAGGAGCAACCTTAATGAAACTGACGAAATGGAGAGCGGGAGAAATTCAGTTTACCTGGCTGAAGGGAGGAATCTCGCAGTTGGACGGCGGCGCGATGTTCGGGGTCGTGCCAAAACCGCTGTGGAGCAAGCGCTATCCTTGCAATGAACTGAATCAGATTCCGCTTCGCTCCGACCCGATCCTGGCGGAATACCGCGGCAAACGCTTGCTGATTGAAAGCGGACTGGGCAAAAACAGGTTGAGCGAAAAGCAATTGCGGAATTACGGGGTCATCGAGGAGTCACAGGTGGAGGAGTCGCTGGCCTTTCTGGGCCTATCCCCCGGAGACATTGACATCGTCATCATGACCCACCTGCACTACGATCATGCGAACGGTCTGGTCAGCAAGCGTGACGATGATCTCGTGCCGACGTTTCCCAATGCGGTCATTCTCGTGCAGGAGCAGGAGTGGGCGGAGATGAAGGAACCCAACATCCGCTCGCGAAACGCGTATTGGGAGGAGAACTGGCGGCCTGTGCAACACCAGGTGCAGACCTACGGGGAAAGGCTGGAGGTGCTCCCCGGGATTGAACTGCACCACACGGGCGGGCACAGTCAGGGTCACGCTGTCGTGCGGATGGAGAGCGGCGGGCAGTTGGTCCTCCACCTCGCCGATCTTCTGCCCACGCACGCTCACCGGAATCCGCTGTGGGTGATGGCCTACGACGACTATCCCATGACTTCCATCTTCGCCAAGGAAAAGTGGATCAAGGCAGGGATCGCAGAAGGGGCCTGGTTTACGTTTTACCACGATCTTTTCTACCGGGCGGTGAAGTGGAACGAGAAGGGAGAACTGCTGGAGACGGTGACCGTGGAATAGCGGTCACTGCAGCGCCTGCAGAATTCTTTCCGCGATGCGCGCATAGCCGTCCGCGTTGGGATGAAAATGGTCGCTGTACAGGTATTTCTGCTCCTTGTTCACAAACAGGTCATAGGTGGGAACGACCACACCCCCGTACTCGGCAGCAATTTTCGCCGCCGTGCTGTTCCAGTCAAGCACCGGCTTCACGGTATCCTCCGCTGCTTCCGTATCGCCAAACGGATTGTACAGGGAGGTGTAAATGATCGTCGCGTCCTGGTTCAGGGAGCGAATCCTTTTGAAAATGGCCTCGTAATTGGCCGCCAGCTGCTCTGCTGTTTCGGCCAATTTTTTTTCGTCCAGCACGTACAGGCCGGCCGTCTGCTGAAACAGGTCGTTGCCGCCGATGGTGAACAGAATCAGGTTGGCTTCGGCCACCAGCTTTTGCACCTGTTCCAGGTCCAGCTGCTGCAACAGTTCATTGGACTTCATTCCGTTTACAGCCAGGTTGGTAAAGCGGATGGTCCGCTCGCCTTTTTCCTCCAGGTTCTGGCGCACCCGTCCCGCGTATCCTTGGCCGTTGGCGTCGCCGGAACCGCGGGTAAGCGAGTCCCCCAGCGCGACGATGTTGTACGGCCCGTTTTCGGACGGGGAGGTTGAGGGGGCGGTGTGATCGCCTTCCGGGGCCTGGGTGGCGGCTGGCCCCAGGAATTGCGGGTTGAGGGCGAGGACAAAGCCAAAGGCGAAAAGCAAAAGGGAAAAAAGCGAAACAATGCTGGCGCCAAGCCAGAGGAGTTGGCCGGCTGAGCGCATGGTGCACCCTCCTAATCAAGACTTTTTCCGCGATGTTCCATGATATAATGGAGTGGATATACGAGGACAGTGTACCATAAACCGCGCGTTTTCGTCAGGTTGCCGGTGCAAGAGTGCGAGAAGGGGGAAGTGGCTTGGCCGAGACAGTATTGTCTGTACGGAACCTGCAGAAGAAAATCGGCAAGAAGCCGATCATTCACGATATCACCTTCGATGTGTATGCGGGAGAGGTGTTCGGGTTTCTGGGACCGAATGGCGCGGGAAAGACGACCACCATTCGCATGCTGGTGGGATTGGTTTCCGCAGACGGCGGGGAGATTCTCATCGGCGGCTATTCGATACGCGACCAGTTTGCCCAGGCGATCGCCCAGGTGGGTTGTATTGTGGAAAACCCGGAACTGTACAAGTTTCTGACAGGAAGGGAAAACCTCGAACAGTTTGCGCGGATGAGCGGCGGGATCCCGGCGGAGCGGATCGAGGAGATCGTGCGATTTGTCGATTTGCAGCACGCCATCGACGACAAGGTAAAAACCTACTCGCTCGGGATGCGGCAGCGGCTGGGCATTGCCCAGGCCTTGCTGCACAAGCCCAAGATCCTGATTTTGGACGAGCCCACCAATGGCCTCGATCCGGCCGGAATACGCGAATTGCGGCAGTTTATCCGCCGTTTGGCGGAAGAAGAAAGGTTGGCCGTGTTCATTTCCAGCCACTTGCTCAGCGAAATTGAAATGATGTGCGACCGGGTGGCGATTGTCAGCAAGGGACGTGTGATGTCCGTGGGACTGGTGGAGGAGTTGATGGCGCAGTTTTCCGACCAGGTGGACTGGACGATCCCATCCTCCCACGCGGCGAAAGCCATCCAGGTGCTGCGCAGCCTGCCGTTCGTCGCGGACGCCTTTCAGACGGGCGAGGAACGGATCAAGTGCCGGATGAAGACGGAACAGGTCAGCGAGGCAAACCGGGCGCTTGTGGAAGCGGGCGTACCCGTACAGGGGATCATAACGAAGACGGTAACCCTGGAAGATTTGTTCCTGTCCGTGACGGAAGGAGGGAATCAGGATGGGGAAAGGCATGCTGGCGCTGGTGCAAAATGAAACCATCCGGCTTTTGCGGCGGCGCCGTTTTCTCGTCGTCGTTCTGATCCTGGCGATTCTCATCCCGATCTTTACCTATGCGCAGTATCGGTCTGTCGTAACCTTGCAGGAGCGGATGGGAACGACCGACTGGCGTCCTCTGCTCACGCAGCAGATTGTGGACATGCAGAACCGGCTGGCGTCCAGCCGGTTGCCGGAAGAATGGCGCGACCTGATCAAGGTTCGCATCCAGCAGCAACAGTACTATCTGGATCACGACATCAACCCGATGGCGCCGGGCGGACCTTCCTTTGCCCGCGGTTTCATGGACCAGGCGATCAGCATGTTTTTGCCGATGATCATCGTCGTGCTGGCCGTTGACCTGGTCTCCGCCGAGTTCAGCGAAGGAACGATCAAGCTCTTGCTGACACGTCCCGTGCGCCGCTGGAAGGTGCTGACCAGCAAGTACATCACCTTGCTGTTGTTTGCCTCCCTTACCGTTTTGACGACGCTTATTATGGCGTATTTAATCTCAGGCGCCGTCTTTGGCTATTCCGGATGGAACCTGCCGACACTGGTCGGGTTCAAGATCGTGGGCAACGAACTGGATACGACAGGCGTGTTCATGATCCCGCAATGGCAATTTCTCCTCATGCAGTACGGTTTGGGCTGGTTTGTCTGCATCGTCGTCGGCACGATTACCTTCATGGTTTCGGTTCTCGTGCGGAGCGCAGCCGCCGGCATGGGAATCATGATGGCCGCTTTGATCAGCGGCATGATTCTGAAGCAGATGGCGTCTTCCTGGGAGTCTTCGAAGTACCTGTTCAACGTCAATCTGGAACTGACCGATTACCTGAACGGGACGCTTCCGCCCATTTCCGGCATGACCCTGTCGTTTTCCCTGACGGTGCTGAGCGTCTGGGCGCTGGCTTCGCTCATCGTCGCCTACACGGTGTTTATCCGCCGGGACGTGACGTCCTGATCCCAAGCGGGAATAATCGCGGCGGGTTCACGATACCCTAGATGAAAAAGGGTGGTCTGTCATGCCGAAACGCAAGAAGCAGAGTCAGCAGCAAACGGAAGCGACCATCGCTCCCGGCATGAATTTGCGCCGGGAACTGGAAAGGGATGCGACGGAAGAGGAAATTGCCCGGGGAGATTTCACCCCGGTGACGCGCCTTGTGCTCGACCGGACACCGGACAGCTGAATTCACCCTGTCTGGATCTCTTCGCCAGGGGAAGGCAGGGTGGCCGAAAAGGGCATTGGCGCCGTTTCAGCAAAACGCAAGAAAGGGTACCCCGCACCGCTTGAACGCGGAAAGGGGTACCCTTTTTATGTGCATGAAGCCCGGCCTAAAACTTCCAGGTGATTCGCTTGGCTGCCTCGATCAGTTCTTCCAGGGCAATGCCGCGCGCGGTCAACACCACGTACAGCGATTGTCCGTTCACATCGGCGTTGAAGTGTACGGCATGCTGTGCTCCCGTTCCCGGTTCGGGCGTTTCGAAGGTGACGCCAATCGCCTTTTCGTCGTTCACCACAAAGGGGAGTGTGGCGCTAAACGTGCCTGGGATCGCCAAACTCCGCTTGCTGTTGTGGTTCCGCTCCACTTCGATTCGCACCCAGTCAGCGGAGCGCGTGTAATCGGCGCGCACCGCACGGACTTTGTGGCTGGTTTCCGATTCGTAGCGCACGGTGATTTCGCCGAGCGCAAAACCGCCGGGAAGCTGGCTCAGCACCGGAACCGGAAGATCGGATGCCTGTGCGGCAGTTTCAGCATCGAGAAAAGTGGAGAGCGTGATGCCGGCGATTTCCATTGGAGCAGGCGGTCCCGCCATGACATGGAACTCTTCTGCATTCGCCAGGGAATGGGATGCTTCCGTTTTGGCATCGGGCACCAGCGTCAGGGCAAAGACGTTCGGTTCCTGCGCGAAGTCGCTGGTGACGCCGGGAGTAACCGGGTGTTTTGCAACGGTGGTGGAACTGGATGAAGCCGCATCTTCTGCAGCAGGTCCAGCTTCCTGGTTTGCCGCTGCTTCCGTGTTGGAACTGCCGGAATAAGGCGCGATGGTCAGGACCTCCTCCCTGGCAGCGGACGCGGCGGCGATTTCACCTGCCGGCGCCGGATTTTCCGCCGCCTGGCTTGCGCCGTTGGAAGCGTGGGCGGCGGCAGGGCTTGCCTCGCTCAGTGTTGGGCCCATGACTTCAGCGGCCGCTGACTGCGCGGGAGCCTCTTGTCGGGCTGGGCTGGGCGCATCATCCTTTGCTGTGATGGCAGAGCCGTTTTCCGCTTCAGGTGACTCGCCTTCGCCGATGGTTACCGGTTTGGATGATGCGGTATGGGAACGGGCCGGCTTGGAGCTGTCCTCCTGGGCGAGAAGGGCTTCCGTTTTTTCTTCTCCCTTTTCCCCCACATTTGCAACGCTGCCGGATTCCTGGGCGACATAACCTTCCGGGGAGAGCCATTGCTGGAAGCCGACGAGGCCGGTTGCCAGGAGAATTGCGGCGGCACCCGCCCATGCCAGCGGAAGCCTTGTTTGTCGCCGCTTTCCCGCGCTCACGGCACGAGCCGTTTCAGACAACCGATCGGTCGCGGCCGCGTGGGGAGGGAACGTGACTCCGGCGTTCTGATAGATGGCCTGCATGATTCGCTCTTCCAGGTCCGCAGGTGGTGAAGGAATCTCTTTCAAGAACTGCACCTCCTCATCGCCCATCATCGTGGATTCGATCCAGGCGATGCATGCGTCGCACGTCTCCACATGCGCCAACAGTTCGCTGTCCGTTTCATCCGGCCATTTGCTTCTAAATACCTGGCAGTTCATGTATGAGCCCCCCTTCTTTGCGTGACAACAATTTTGCGAGTTCCTGGCGAGCGCGCAAATAGCGAACACGAGCTGTCGATTCCGCGATGCCCAGCAAGGAGGCAATCTTTTCAAACGGATACTCATGGGTGCAACGAAGCACGATCACTTCCCGATAAGATTCGGACAGCATGTTAAACGCCTCTTCAATTTCACGCCGCCGTTCCTTGCCGAGCAAAACTTCTTGCGGGGATTCATCCCGGGATTTGGAGGGAACATTGGCCAATTGTTCATCAGAGTCGTGAAATTTCCGGCGGCGCAAAAAATCGATGGTTTTGTTGCGGGCCAGTGTATGCAGCCAGTATGAAAACTGGCTCTCTCCACGGAAGGTTGACAATTTCTCGTAAGCCTTGACAAACACTTCCTGCGTCAAGTCTTCCGCGTCGGTGCGGTTGTTTACCATTCGGTAGATAAACGCGTAGATCATGTGCTGATACCGCTGGATCAAGTCCCGATATCGTTCGATGTCGCCTTCAAGAATCCGCTCAATGATTTCGGCGTCGGATTGCATGAAACTTTGGCCTCCCTTCCCATCTGTAAGACGCTGTAAACAAAACTGACGTTTCAGACCGGCGCATCCATCTCAATGACTTCGTAAGGATATCCTTGTTCTGCGAGAAAAAGCTGGCGGCGGAGCGAGTATTCCTGCTCCTTGGTGTCGCGGGTTACCAACGTGTAAAAATGCGCTTGGTTCGCCCCTGCCTTGGGGCGCAGAATGCGGCCAAGACGTTGCGCCTCCTCCTGTCTTGAGCCGAACGTGCCGGAGACCTGAATTGCCACATTGGCGTCGGGCAGGTCGACGGCAAAATTGGCGACCTTGGAAACGACCAGGCGGGTAATCTCTCCTGATTTGAACCGTTCGTAGAGAACGGCCCGCTCGCTTTCCGGAACCTTGCCGGTGATCAGCGGCAGATCCAGCGCTTCCGCCAACTCCGTCAACTGGTCGATGTATTGGCCGATAATCAGCACACGATCGTCGGCGTGCCGGGCCAGGAGTTGCCGGACGACGTCCAGTTTGCGGGGGTTTTCCGCCGCGATGCGAAACTTTTGCCTGGGAGCGGCATGAGCATACGCCTCCCTCCAGGCGGGAGCGAAGGGGAGGCGTATCTCCCGGCAGTGCGCCTGGGCAATCCAACCTTGTTCCTCCATGTTCTTCCACGATGCTTCATATTTTTTTGGACCGATCAAGGTAAAAACGTCTTCTTCGCGGCCATCCTCGCGCACCAGCGTCGCCGTCAACCCCAGCCGGCGCGTGGCCTGAATTCCGGAAGTGACGCGAAATACCGGAGCGGGGAGCAGATGCACTTCATCGTAAATGACCAGTCCCCAGTTTCGCCTGGAAAAGAGCGCCATGTGCGGAAATTCTTCTTCCGCATGGGGACGGTAGGTCAGGATTTGATAGGTTGCGACGGTGATCGGCCTTACTTCCTTGCGGTCCCCCGTGTATTCCCCGATGTTGGCGGGATCAAGGCTTGTTTTATCGAGAATTTCGGAAATCCATTGGCGAACGGATGTCGTATTGGTGGTCAGGATCAGGGTGGCCTGCTGCAGGCGGCAGATGGCGCCGATGCCGATCACGGTTTTGCCCGCTCCGCAGGGCAGAACCAGCACGCCGCTTCCCCCGGCCGCTGATGCTCCTCCGGCGTAGAAAGCCTCTACCGCCTCCTGCTGATAGTCCCGGAGCCGAAAGGGCTTGCCAGCTGCAGTGGTTTCGCGCAGGCTGACCGGACACGCTTCTCCCTGCGCGTACCCGGCCAAATCCAACACCGGATAGCCAAGCCTGATCAGTTCTTGCTTGATTATACCGCGAAACAGCGGTTTGATCGCATATTTTCCGTCTGCGATCCGCGCAGACAGCAACCGGGATACGGCCTTGTAGCCGCACAGCTCATCCAAAAGCAACGCATCCTCGCTTTTCAACAGCAGATCTTCTCCAAATTTTTCAAGGCGGATCAGACCGTAGCGGCGGATGGTTTCTTCGATTTCTTTCAAAATGGTGGGCGGTACCCCGTACTTGCTGTAACTTGCCAGCACGTCGCACACCTGTTCCGCTGTCAGGCCAATTGCCGCGGCATTCCACAGGGTGAGCGGCGTGATGCGGTAGGTGTGGATGTACTCCGGGCTTTTGACGAGCTCGGCAAATTGGCTGACAGCTTGTCTTGCCTCCTCGAACGCGGGATGCTGCACCTCCAGCAATATCGTTCGATCGCTTTGCACGATCATGGGAAGCTCTGGACGGTAAGACAAGGGATTCACCTCTGTTGCAGACGCCTGTTTGATATAGGTTTTATGGTAACACATTTGGGAAAAGAAAGAAAAACCCCGGTAAATTTGCTTCGCGATGGGAAACAATAAGCCAGTACCACAGGGAAAGGAGAGTGCGGACATTGGAATGGGGAACCCCCCTGTTGAACCTGTTTTTCGTTGCCGTACTTGTGTTTCTCAATGGTTTTTTTGTCGCGACGGAGTTTTCCATCGTCAAAATGCGGGAGTCGCGAATTGCCCAGCTCGTGGCGGAAGGCAACCAGCGGGCAAGCCGCGTGGAGCAAGTGATCCACAATCTCGACGCCTACCTGTCCGCTTGTCAGCTGGGGATTACGCTGGCCTCCCTGGGACTCGGCTGGCTGGGAGAGCCTGCCGTCGCTGATCTTCTCCATCCGGTCTTTGCGTATTTTGGCGTCCCCGAACCCTGGGTTTCAAGTATTTCCGTGGTTATCGGCTTTTCCGTGATCACGTTTCTGCATATTGTGATGGGGGAGCTTGCTCCCAAAACTTTTGCAATTCAGAAGACGGAATGGGTGGCCCTGACGGTATCCGGTCCGATTCAGCTTTTTTACAAGGTCATGTATCCTTTTATCGTCTTTTTAAACTGGGCGGCTTTCCGCTTTTTGTCGCTGTTTCACCTGAAAGTGGAACCGCATCAGGAAGCCCACACCGAGGAAGAAATCCGCATCCTCGTGGAAGAGAGCCACAAAAGCGGGCTGATCGACCAGACGGAACTGATGCTGGTCGACAACATCTTTGACTTCTCTGAAAAGATGGCGCGCGAAATCATGGTGCCGCGAACCGACATGGTGGTGATCAACCTGGAAGACTCGTTCGAGGACAACGTGAAGCTCGTGCGGGAAGGCAAGCATACCCGCTATCCCGTGGTGGAAGGGGACAAGGATCATGTCATCGGAAGCTTGCACATCAAGGATTTGTTTACGAGTCTGCTGGAAGGCGGGAAGAAGGACATCCGGGAACTGATGCGGCCCGTCCTGACCGTTCCGGAGACGATGTCGATCAGCAGGATTTTGACCACACTGCAAAAACAGCGGGGGCAAATGGCGATCGTGATCGATGAGTACGGGGGAACTGCCGGTCTGGTTACGTTGGAAGACATCATGGAGGAAATCGTCGGGGACATCCAGGACGAGTTCGACGACGAACGGCCGGAAGTGGAAAAAAGCGACGGGGGACTCTCTCTCGACGGGCGCCTTCTGTTGGCAGAAGTAAGCGACTTTCTCGATGTCGATCTGCAGTCAAGCGATGTGGATACGCTGGGGGGCTGGATCTACTCGCAGCTCGACCATCCCCCGGCGGTGGGCGATACGATCACTTATGAACAATACCAATTCTCCGTAGCCGAGGTAGACCATTACCGCATTACGCGGGTCCGGGTGAGAAAGCTGAACGAATCGGATGGGGAGACTGACAAAACCTGACATTGGCAGTTCGGAAAAAAATAATTTTCAAGTTTTTTTTCTGTGCTATAATGGAGCAGAGCATTTCCAAACAAGAGTTGAGGACAGTTGAGGAGGAAGTTGAGATGAGAAGAGCAGGCAGTTTGGCATTGACGGCATTGTTGTCCCTTACCCTGGCGGCGTGCGGGTCAGGAAGCGGTCAGGAGGCAGATAATGCTGCGGACAGCGGGGCAAGCGGCACGGCTGCAGCGGCCGCAGCGCAAACAGAAGAAAAAGTTGTGAAGTTGGGGTTGACGCAGTTTGTAGAACACCCGGCGCTTGATGCCATCCATCAGGGAATTCTTGATGGATTGAAGGAAGCCGGTTTTGAAGAAGGCAAAAATCTGGATGTCGACTATCAAAACGCCCACGGAGATATGACCAACACGGTCACCATTGCCCAAAAGTATGCTGGAGACCAGGTGGACATGGTCATTGCCATCGCCACCCCTTCCGCCCAGGCGGCTGCCAAGGCGGTCACCGACAAACCGGTGATTTTCAGCGCTGTTACCGATCCGCTTTCGGCGCAGTTGGTCAGCAGTCTGGAACATCCGGACAAAAACGTGACCGGTACATCGGACAAGCTGTCGATGGAGCAGCAGCTCGAACTGGTGAAAAAGTTTTTGCCGGATCTGAAAAAACTGGGGGTTATTTACACCACTTCAGAGGTTAACGCCGAGGTGCAGGTGAAGGAACTGGAGGAGGCCGCCAATAAATCCGGCGTGGAAATCGTGAAGGCCGGCATTTCCCAGCTTTCCGAGGTGCAACTGGCGGCACAAGGTCTGGTTGGCAAGGCGGATGCGGTGTTGATTCCGATCGACAACACGGTCGTTTCCTCGTTTGAAGCGGTGCTTTCCGTAGCCGAGCAAAACAAACTCCCGGTCTTCGCCTCCGATACGGATACGGTGAAACGCGGCGCTGTGGCCACGTACGGCATCGATTACTACCAAATGGGCAAACAGACAGGGGAGATGGCTGCACGCATTCTCAACGGCCAGGCAGTGACCGATACGCCGGTGGAAGTCTCCAAAGTTGCGGAACTGTACGTCAACGAAACAGCCGCAGAGAAGTTTGGTCTTGCCGTTCCGGACGAATTGGCGCAACAGGCAAAGGAAATCTTTAAGTAGACAGAGAGAGGGCGCTTTTGGCCCTCTTTCTGTTTGCATTGCGAGATTGCCGCGGGGCAGGGAAAATGTTGCATGCCGACTGTCAAAGAGTTCTAGAAAAACAGATCTTTTAAAAACTCTTCTGAAATGTTACGATTATGTAAAATTTCAGAAATGGGGGGCTGAGTCATGCAAAGAAAGAGAAAAAATACCGCGAAAGCCTTTGGGCGTTTATTAATGCCATTGTTGCTTTTGACCGCAACAGCCTGTGGACAGCAAAGCGACGCTCCGGCGAATAATCAGTCGGCTGCCAATGAACCTGCGGCCGCTGCAGACGGGGCGCAAGCGGATTCCGGCAAGCCGTTTACCATCGGCATTGCGCAGTTTGTGGAACACCCGGCGCTGGATGCGGCGCGGGAAGGTTTTCTTGCCCAAATGGCGAAGAACGGTTTTGAAGAAGGCAAGGATGTCGTCTACGATCACAAGTCGGCGCAGGCCAGCATGGATACGGCGATTTCCATCGCCCAGACTTTTGAAGCGGACAAGGTGGATCTGATTCTGGCCATCGCCACCCCGACCGCACAGGCAGCAGCCCAAACCAGCAAGGAAATTCCCGTCGTCTTCACAGCCGTGACGGACCCGGTGGAAGCCGGTCTGGTCGATTCGTTGGAAAAGCCGGGCGGAAACGTCACAGGCACTTCTGACATGAACCCGGTTGAAGAGCAGCTGAAACTGATCAAGGAAATCGACCCGAACGCATCCACAGTGGGGATCATTTACAGCTCAGGCGAAGTCAACTCCAAGGTTCAGGTAGATGCGGCCAAGGAAGTGGCTGGCAGCCTGGGGCTTACCATCACCGAAGCCGCCATCACCAGCGCGACGGAAGTAAAACAGGCGGCTGAATCGATGGTGGGCAAGGTGGACGCGTTCTACATCCCGACGGACAATCTGGTGGTCTCTTCGATTGCTGCCGTCTTGAGCGTGGCGGAAGATCAAAAGATTCCGGTCATCGCCGGGGACGAAAACTCCGTGAAGAGCGGTGCCATCGCAACGTACGGCATTGACTACTACAAGCTGGGAGAACAGACGGCCAACATGGCTGCCAAGATTCTCAAGGGAGAGGCCAAGCCGGGTGACATGCCGGTGGAAATGCAGGAAGAAATGAAACTCGTCATAAATAAAAAGGCAGCGGAAAAAATGGGGGTAAACCTGCCGCAAAGCATGCTTGACCGAGCAGGAGAAATTGTAGAGCAATAATGCATCAACAGGAGGACAACATTTATGAATCTGGCAATCATGGGGGCGATTGAACAGGGATTGATCTTTGGCCTCATGGCACTGGGGGTCTACTTGACCTTTCGCATTCTCAACGTCCCTGACCTGACGGTGGATGGCAGTTTTGCTCTGGGCGGTGCGATGGCGGCCAAGCTGATCATCGGCGGAATGGCCCCCTTCTTTGCCACTTTCCTGGCCTTCGTGGCAGGGGGAGTGGCCGGAGCCTTCACCGGAATCCTGCACACCAAAGGGAAAATCAACGCACTTTTGGCAGGGATTTTGACGATGATTGCGCTGTATTCGGTCAATCTGCGCATCATGGGCAAGGCCAACCTGCCGCTGTTGCGGGAAGAAACTTTGGTGACGTACGTGAAGGGTCTGAGCCTGCCTGATCTTGCAGTGGGCGGTATTACCCTGCTGACAGGCGTGGCGTTGGTCTTTGCGGTCGTTATTCTGATCATCAAACTGATTCTCGACTGGTTTTTGCATACGGATTTGGGGCTGGACCTGCGGGCAACCGGTGACAATCCAAAGATGATCCGCAGCTTCGGCGTCAACACGGATACGACAACCATCATCGGTCTGACCCTGTCAAACGGGTTGGTGGCCGCATCCGGAGCCTGGTTTGCGCAATACCAGGGCTTTGCCGATGTGGGCATGGGGATCGGGATGATCGTCATCGGACTTGCATCCGTGATCGTCGGGGAAGTGCTGTTTGGAAGTTCCTCCATCTTTCGCGCTACGCTGGCGGTCATCGGCGGTTCCATCGTGTACCGGCTGGTCATCGCGCTGGCGTTGAAATCGGGGCTGGATCCTTCCGACATGAAGCTGATCACCGCATTGATCGTCATCATCGCGCTGACGGTGCCGGCGATTGCCAAGGGAATCTGGAATACGCAGGCGGTTCGTTCCGTCAAAGGAGGCGGTGACGGTGCTTAACATCACAGGAGTCACCAAAGTGTTCAACGCCGGCACAGTCAACGAAAAAGTTGCGCTGCGCAACGTGAATCTGCAGGTGAAAGAGGGCGATTTCATCACGGTCATCGGCAGCAACGGCGCGGGAAAATCGACGTTGATGAACGTGATTTCCGGCGGACTGATCCCGGACAGCGGCAGTGTCGTCATCGACGGCAAGGACGTGACGCGTCTGGCGGAACACCAGCGCGCCGGGCTGATCGGCCGCGTCTTCCAAGACCCGATGGCGGGCACGGCGCCCAACATGACGATTGAGGAGAACCTGGCCATTGCCTTGGCAAGGGGAAAACGGCGCACGCTTTCCTTTGGCGTGACCAACCGGAAACGGGAACTGTTCCGCGAACAACTGAAACTGCTGGACCAGGGATTGGAAGACCGCCTGAAAACCAAGGTAGGCTTTCTCTCCGGCGGGCAGCGCCAGGCTCTCAGCCTGTTGATGGCGACTTTTACCGAACCCAAAATCCTGCTTCTGGATGAGCATACGGCGGCGCTCGACCCGAAGCGCGCCCAACTGATTGTGGAGCTGACGGAGAAGATCGTCAAGCAGTACCGGCTGACGACGATCATGGTCACTCACAATATGGAGCAGGCGCTGAACATGGGCAACCGACTTTTGATGCTGCACGAGGGAAGCATCATCCTCGACATTCCGGAAGAGAAAAAACGAACGATGAAGCCGCAAGATTTGCTCAAAGCGTTTGAGGTCGCGCGCGGAGGGGAAACCTTCAGCGAAGACCGGTACCTGTTGTCGTAAATGCGCAAGATCCGTGTCATCAGCCTTCCTGCAGAAGCAGGAAGGTTTTTCTTTTTTAAAATTTACAGAAATTGTCGCAAAAATACTCTGAAACCGCTTTCTTTTTTCCGTTTCACACGTATAATTTTAGAAAAGAAGGGATTCAGCACAAGGCAGGAAATTCCTTATGGATTTGGCGGCTGAGGAGGAAGAGACTTGTTTGCAAAAGGAGAAAAAGAAAAGAACATTTTGTTTGCTTCCATTCGTCTGATGATTTGTGTGGGCCACGCAGATGGCTACATTGGAAATAAAGAATTGAGCAGAATCCAGGAACTGGTGAATGCAGAGCATTTTACCCTGAAAGAACGGCAGATCCTGATGGATGACATGGATTATCCCAAGCAGCCGGAAGTCATCGTCCAGGATCTGATCGATCTTACGCTGGAGGAAAAACTGATGATCATGCGGATGCTGTACCGCATGGCGCTGATTGACCGGAAGCTGTCCGATCTGGAAAATGAAGAGATCCATCGCATCGCCGGTTTGCTCGGGATCTCCCCTGAAAAAAGGCGGCAAGTGGAAGAATGGATCAAGGAAGGCCTGGAATGGCGGGAGCGCTGGAACGAGATCATCGCGGAGTAGAGGACCCTTTCCCCTTGGGGTCCTTTTCTGCTTTTGGTAAAATTAAGAGGAAACGTTGGCGCAGTGAACGAAATTGAGGAGGAATCATACCGTGCGGATTTTGATCACCAATGATGACGGCATTGACGCCCAGGGCATCCGGCGCCTGGCGGAGTCCTTGCTGTCACTGGACGGGGCTGAGATTTACGTGGTGGCTCCGACCGAAGAAAAAAGCGGAGTGGGACACGGCCTTACCTACCGCAGTGCGCTCTCGCCGCAACAGCACGACTTTTACGGACTTCCGGTCAAGGCTTGGGCGGTGAACGGCAATCCGGCCGACTGCGTAAAGGCTGCCTACCATCTCCTTTTTGTCGAAGGAGAGAAACCGGATATCGTGTTTTCCGGAATCAACGTGGGCACCAATCTGGGGCGGGACATCTACTACTCGGGAACGTGCAGCGGAGCAAGGGAAGCGGTCATTCTCGGGGTGCCGGGCGTGGCTCTTTCCTACGACAACTGGGAAGACAAGGAGAATTATGGCGACGTCGTGGAGATTATCGCTCCGCTGCTGCGGGATTTCAGCCACATGGCGGAACGCGGCCAGCTTCCCGTTGATGTATTCTGGAACGTCAACATTCCGCACCTTCCCAAAAACGAGATAAAAGGAATTCTTCCCGCTGCGCTCTCCCTTCACCACTACGAGGACCGCTACCACCGAGGGGAAGAGGGGTATATCCTGTTTCGCACCTATCCGGACGGGATTGAACCTTCCGTGCAGGAGGATTACCACTTGCTCAAGCAAGGGTACATTTCCGTCACCCCTGTACATATCGACGCCACGGACTATGCCTTGCTCAAGCAGATGGAAGAGTGGAGTCTGGTGAAGCGAGGAAAGAGCGGGAAAGCCGATGAGTGAGAACTTTTTTCCCCGGCTTCAACCGGACCCCACGCTCGCCTCACCCGACCGGTCTACGCAGGGAGAAGTGCTGGATCGAAAGCGGTTTGCGGATTTGTACGAACGGGCGGAAAGCCAGGGGTTGCCGTACTTTTCCCGCCTGAACGGCATGGGGGAAGTGGAGCTTTTTCTCGTCTTTGAAAGCGTTGACGCATTTCTGGAACAGACGGGCGAAGCCGTTTCCCTGGAGTTCAAGACGTATCGGCAAAAGCTGCTGGCCATCATCTGGACCCTGTCCGATCCGCAACAGCCGCTGGGGTTTCCCCTGGCGTTCACGATCACAGAGGAGCAGGATCGCGCCATGGCCCTGCAGATGCTGGAACAGCAACAGATCATGCTTCACTACCTGGAGTATGAACAGGGGAAGTTAACGCATATCTACACTGAACCGATTTATCTGTCTGCGGGGGAAGCGGAACGGGCACGGGAGATGATTCGTTCCCTGCATGAAGGAACACATTCCCCGCTGATCGCGGAAGCCGAAGTGCAGGAAGCGGATGCTCAAACCCTACCGGCAATTTGCCTGCCCGCTCAAGTGTTGCAGGAGAAAGGGAACGCCTTCGTGTTTGCCTACGACCGGATTCTGGCGGAATACGGCGAAGAAAAGGGGCATTACCTGCTGATGAGCATGCTGCAGCAAGCTGTCCT